>OFDN01000017.1_pt1 | contig 254667 bp, 201 predicted proteins | sample 1520971 | NCBI WGS metagenome assembly OFDN01 (sample SAMEA94257418, study PRJEB24077) | hot springs metagenome | biome: Aquatic biome; feature: Geographical feature; material: Water | place: India | collected 2012-06-12 | depth 5 m
GCCTGCAAGCGGACTTAAGTCCGCTTGCAGGCTGTAATTGCAAAAGAGGTTGGTTTCAACCAACCGTAATTAAGGGGATATCGCTATTTTTGCACCACCAAACGCTATGCCCATTACCCCCGGTCCTTTATTGCAGCCCATACAATCACCCCAAGACCTTAAAAAGCTTTCGGTGGCTATGTTGCCTGCACTTTCATCCGAATTACGCCAATACCTTATTGATACCATTTCGGTATACGGAGGGCATTTTGCGGCTAATTTGGGAGTGGTAGAACTGACTGTGGCGTTGCATTACGTGCTCAACACCCCATATGATAAATTAGTATGGGATGTGGGCCACCAAGCCTACGCACACAAAATACTTACGGGACGAAGGGATAATTTTCATACCAACCGTTTGTTAGGCGGTGTGAGCGGCTTTCCAAAAATGGCCGAAAGTGAATACGATACCTTTGGCACAGGACATAGCAGTACTTCCATCTCGGCAATAGTAGGTATGGCTGCTGCCGGCAAATTGTTGGCGGAAAACCGCAGCTATGTGGCAGTAATCGGCGATGGTGCACTCACAGGCGGTTTGGCCTTTGAGGGACTTAACCACGCTGGTGCGCTGCAATCGGATGTGTTGATTGTGTTGAATGATAACTCCATCAGCATTGATGCGAATACGGTTGCCATTCGCGAGTATAAAAATTATTTCGAGTCGTTAAAAATCAACTATTACGGCCCCGTTGACGGACATGACGTTCAACAATTAGTCAGCGTATTAACTGAACTAAAAACAGTAAAAGGCCCTAAGTTGTTGCATTGCCTTACCACCAAAGGCAAAGGCTTTGAGCCTGCCGAAAAAGAACAAACCAAGTGGCATGCACCGGGTGTGTTTGATAAAATTTCGGGGCAGATTGAGAAAAAGACACACGACCAACCCAAACCGCCTAAGTATCAGGATGTGTTTGGGCATACCTTGCTTGAACTGGCCAAACTGAACCCTAAAATTGTAGGAATTACCCCTGCAATGCCCAGCGGCTCAAGCATGAATATTTTAATGGATGCCTTGCCCGACAGGGCTTTTGATGTAGGCATTGCAGAGCAACACGCCGTAACTTTTAGCGCTGGATTGGCTACACAGGGTTTGGTGCCGTTTTGCAATATCTACTCAACGTTTATGCAACGGGCATACGACCAAGTGATACACGATGTGTGTGTGCAAAACCTGCCGGTGGTATTTTGCTTGGATAGAGCAGGGCTTGCAGGTGCCGACGGGCCTACCCACCATGGAGCGTTCGATTTGGCTTTTATGCGCAGCTTGCCTAATATGATAGTGGCCGCCCCTATGAACGAAGAGGAGCTGCGTAATCTAATGTACACTGCTCAACTGAATTTGCAACATCCCTTTACCATACGTTACCCGAGAGGGAATGGCGTAATGGCTGATTGGCAAACCCCGTTTACAGCGGTTGAAATCGGTAAGGGCAGAGTGCTGCAAGAAGGCAGCGATGTTGCCGTATTGACAGTAGGTACTGCGGGCAATTTGGCACAAGCTGCCATTGCGCGGTTAGCAGGCAAATTATCAGTAGCACACTACGATATGCGTTTTGTGAAGCCTATTGACGAAGCGTTATTGCACCAAGTGGCTAAAAAATTCAGCAAAATTGTAACTATAGAAGACGGCTGCCTTGCCGGAGGCTTTGGCAGCGCAGTACTTGAGTTTTTTGCAGACAATGGCTATACCCCAAAAGTGAAGCGTTTAGGGATACCCGACAACTTTATCGAACAAGGCGAACAAGAAGAATTGTACAAAATTTGCGGGTACGATGAAGACAGTATTGAGCTGGCTATTAGGTCTGTATAAGAGTATAAATAAGAGCCGTAAAGCTGTCTATATTTTTAAAACAGCTTTGTCTCCCGCGCAAATTTTACAAGCGTTTGAGCAAGAAATTAAGACTCGTGAGTACTTTTCGTTTTTTGATAAAGGCGATGAGTTCCAAGGAAATATTACGTCCGATGGTTTTCGAATTCGAAGAATAGCAGGTCATAATAGTCAAGGTGTGGTAGCAAACGTTGTAATTTTTGAAGACAAAGAAGGTTGTATTATTACTGCAACGATGACGAGCTATTTCTTTTATATCAAATGGCTTATTGTACTCTTTTTTACAGCCCTTTGTATTGTTGTAACCTGCATAACATTAAGCGATGCAAGCTTTTCACTGTTTGTTTTGGCCTTTTATTTGTTACCCATGTTTGCATACATAATACCAACAAGATTATTCGAATTTGAATGTGAAAAGGCAAAAGTGTTTATCGAAAAAACATTTCAGGCCGATGCAATAACTTGATGTTTAGGCATGACCCGCGATCAACTTGAAAAAGGACTTGCAAAGTATATACCCTTACCCGCCGTGCCGCTACTGGCACAATGGGTGATAGAGTTTGGTGCGCACTTGCGCATCACCAAAGCCCGTAACTCAAAATTGGGGGATTACCGACATCCCTATGCAGGCGAAGGGCATCGTATCACCGTAAACCACAACTTAAATCCGTACTCGTTTTTGATAACCTTGGTGCATGAAATGGCACATCTTACCACTTGGAATAAATACCGCAATAAAGTAAGTCCGCACGGACCTGAGTGGAAAAACGAGTACAAAATACTGATGCGAGAAGTAGTAAAACTAAAGGTGTTTCCGTTAGATGTTTACAACGCATTGGTAGCCTATATGCAAAACCCCGCTGCATCCAGTTGCAGCGATGAGGATTTGTTGCGCACCCTGCGTAAGTATGATGTGAACAAAGAGTTTGAGCATTTGGAAGAATTGCCCGACAACTCTTTGTTTGCCTTAGATAACGGCATGGTAATGCGCAAAGGCCCCAAATCGCGCAAGCGATATAAATGCTACGAAGTGAACTTACGACGTTATTACATGGTTAGTCCCTTAGCGGAGGTGAAACGTTTGGAGGAGTAACAAGTACACTGTCCGTCATGCTGAACTTGTTTCAGCATCGTACGTTTCATTAATGAGAATGGACTAATTTTAAACATCGCTGCCTTAACAGGATTGAAATCCTGTTCTGTTAGGATTACCCTATTCGAGTGGACTTAAGTCCGCTCGAATAGGGTAATTGCAAAAAGGGTGGATTTCAATCCGCCAAAAATGTACCCAAACCACTTCACATGACGTTAATCTAACAATTGGTTTTATAGCTTGTTGATAAAGAGTGATTTGTGTTGAGGCTTGCCAAATGTGGTGCGCAACATTTAGTAATAAACTATAAACAATTACTTTTCTTTATCGTAACTTTGGAATTTGACAATACCCTGACCGAACCCTATTTTGATACTAACAATGAAGCCGCGACTTAGATGGATGCCCAAACCTCAACCCGACTCTCAGTTGGTGGAGCATCTTAGTTCGCAGCTAAACATAGGCGATTCGTTGGCATCTTTGCTGGTGATGCGGGGTATAGCAACCTTTGAAGAAGCCCGCCGGTTTTTTCGCCCACAACACTCTGATTTACACGACCCATTCCTGATGAAGGATATGGACAAAGCCATTGAGCGCATCGAAAAGGCTATTGCAGCCAACGAACGCATTATGGTGTATGGTGATTATGACGTTGACGGCACTACATCGGTTGCAGTGGTGTATTCGTTTTTTAAGAAAATTTACTCGAACATAGAGTATTACATCCCCGACCGCTACAAAGAGGGATACGGCATATCGGAAATGGGTATTGACTATGCTGCCGAAAGTGGTATCACCTTGATTATTGCCCTTGATTGCGGTATTAAATCGTGCGATAAAATTGAGTATGCCAAGCAAAAAGGCGTAGAGTTTATTATTTGTGATCACCACTTGCCCGGTGAAATATTGCCCGCTGCCTCGGCTGTGCTTGACCCTAAACGTCCCGATTGCGAATACCCTTTTAAAGAGTTGTCAGGATGTGGTATCGGGTTTAAGTTGTGCCAAGCTTACAGCGAGAAAAACAGCATCGATATTGAGGAACTGTATGAATACTTAGACCTTGTGGCGGTGAGCATTGCCTCTGATTTGGTGAAGATAACCGACGAAAACAGGGTGTTGGCGTATTTCGGGCTTCAAAAAATTGCCGAAAATCCTCATTCAGGGTTAAGAGCGTTATTGGAGTTTTATAAACCCAAAGAAGAATATTCCATCAGCGATTTAGTATTTTCAGTTGGCCCCCGTATTAATGCGGCGGGTCGTGTGGCGCACGCACAGGCTGCGGTGCAACTGCTTACTGAAACCGATATTGTAAAGGCTCGTGAGTTTGCACAGGTATTGAACCAACAAAACACAGAACGTAAAGAGTTTGATAGCAACACTACCGACGAAGCCCTTAGTATGATTGAGGCGGATAGCGCATTCGGCACACGTTTCAGTAATGTGCTGTTTAATTCAAGCTGGCACAAAGGGGTGATTGGTATTGTGGCCTCGCGCCTAATCGAAAAATATTATAAGCCTACTATTATACTTACCGAATCGGAAGGTAAGGTAACAGGATCAGCCCGTTCGGTAAACGGGTTTGATATACACGCCGCTATTGATGCTTGCGGACATCTTTTGCTGCACTACGGCGGACATAATCATGCCGCAGGTTTATCGTTATTACCAGAAAACCTTCCCGCATTTTTGAATGAGTTTGAACGGATTGTAAAAGATACTATCGACGAGCATAGTTTACACCCCACGATTGATTACGACGCAGAGATTGATTTAACAGATATTACAGGTAAGTTTACCCGCATATTGAAACAATTTTCACCTTTCGGGCCGGGTAATATGAACCCTGTGTTTTTAACCCGCGACTTAAAGGTAAAAGACGGAATGGCGCGCGTGGTGGGTAATAACCACCTTAAGTTAACGGTAACCGATACCGACGAGATTATTAGTTTTGAGGCCATTGCATTTGACTTTGGCCACTATTGCAAAACGCTGTTAGACGGACCGTTTGATTTGTGTTATACTATCGAGGAGAACACGTTTAACGGTAAAACCACGCTGCAATTCAACATAAAAGATATTAAACCACACGCTGTAAACGGTTTCGATGGCAATTAAAGGCACTGTTTCATTAGAGGGAATCGAATTTTTTTCGTACCACGGTTTGTATGATTTTGAGCGCGAAAAGGGCAACACCTTTATTGTGGATGTTTTTATGCAACGCCAATACGAAAGCGATGAATTACACAGCCTTGTAGCCACTATTGATTATGAAAAGGTATATGCCCTTGCTGAGGCTGTGATGGCTGAGCCTGAAGGCCTGCTTGAGACGGTTGCGCAAAAGATGCAGGTTGCCATTACTGCTGCATTTGGCAATGTTGAAAAGCTTACCCTGAAAATAAAAAAGAAAAACCCGCCGATAAAAAATGCTAAATTAAGCTATTCGGCATTCCAGTTAGAGTGGGAGGCAACCTCGGTAAAGTAAAAAGTGGTTGCTCCAAACACCACACTATCCATCGGATTTTTATCTTCAATCTTACTGCTTGATACCACAAAAGGTGCCGTTGTTTTTGTTGTATCTAACACACTACTCCAATTCTCAGCATTCACAAAGCGGTACTTACCCAATCGGTTAAAATCATCAAAATCGGCTTTGTAATACTCCTTTTCAAGTTGTTTAAACTCTTTTGGGGCGATGTCGCAAAACGTTATCAGGTATAGGTAGCTTTCGCCTGTAGTATTCACAATATAAATGTTAGAAAACTTGTCTTTATAGTTGTTTAGCTTTTGATACATCAGCACCAGTTGGTGCTGTTGGTTGCGGCTGCGTAAATCCACAGAGTTGTGATAGCTGTATGCAGTACTTAAACAAACGGTGAACAATACAACCAGCCCTAAACTATGAACCCACGTTGTTAGTTTATCATTTTTAATCAATCGGGTAAAAAACACCCATCCAATAGCAGTACATACAGGGGCTAAAATTGCCAATCCCGAGGCCCTTAACGCATGAGGGTTTGCATACGTAAGTGCCGCAGGTAATAGCGCAGCAAGCAAAGTAAAGGCAATAAGTACAAGCGGAAATTTACCGGTGAACTTTTTATAGTTAATCACCAGTAAAATAATGCCTACGTAAAAGAATACAATTTCAATAGGGTATAGCCTGTAAATACTAAGGTTGTTATGTGTGCCGGATGAAAAGAACAAAAATTCAGGACTTAGATTGAGGCCAATATTTTTAAGTACTGCTCCCCAACTTTCCAATGAATTAAGGGGAAGACTTTGTGTTTTGGCGCGGGCAAAAAACAAGTCGGGGTTTTGCAGTAAGGTGTACAGTTGCGGAAATGCACCCAGCAAACCACCAATACCCAGAAATAATAGTGGCTTGACTTTATTTTTAGTGGTGATAAAAACATCAACCGCAATTACAACCGACAATACCAACGCTGTGATTTTTGATGCTTGGTAAGCGTTAGAACTAAACCCCGTTACAAACCCTAATAGCAGCAATCCCCACAAATTAGTATAAGTAAGCACTCGGTATTTTTGCCACAGGTACAATACTAAGGCGATGAACAAGAAGGGCAATACAGCCCCTTCGTGCGCCATGCGTGAGAAAAGTATGTGCCAAGCTGATAAACCAGCAACGGCCAATCCTGCAATGGCGGTAGTTATTGAAAAACTGTTTTTTAAAAATAAAAACAAAAGCCACAGTGCAAGAAGACTGAGCCACGCATTGGTAATTCTTGCAGCACCTACTGAAAATCCTGTGAGTTTATAAACCCCTGCAAAAATCCATGCTTGCAGGGCGGGGCGGTTATCACCGTCGCCCAAACCGCGCACAATAAATGGGTTGGGGGTGTCCCAACGGTCTTTACCCGTCTCGGCAATACTTCTGCCGTCATAAATGTTACTCAGTTCATCCTGATTGATAGCCAACGGATACTGCAAAGGTTTGTACAACCGCAAAAATGCTGCTGCAAGCAACAATAAAACAACCAGCAGTTTTTGTGGGCTACTAAGTCCGTTCACAATCAATTGTTATGGCTTCGCAAAATCATTTCGCATACCTTCTTATCAATAGGGAAGGTGAGCATGTCGGGCGATAGCTCGTTTAACGGCACCCAATGAAAACGGATGCGGTGCTCATTGGCTACCTCAATCCAGTTGGTGTTTATGGGTTGTTCTTTGTGCAAGCGTTCAATAAAATAATAGATAGAAAAAACCTGGTCGGTTTCAATAAAAACGCTTCGTTGGAAAAAATCGGTGGTGTATAAATGTCCCAACACACCTACATCCATGTTCAACTCTTCTTTAATCTCACGCTTCAAACATTCTATCGGTCCTTCGCCGGGGTTTAGTCCCCCACCGGGGTATTTCGTCATTTCGCGTTCCATGTACAATTCGTCGGCCAGCAAAATGTTGCCGTCTTCAATCAAAATGCCGTACACGCGTATATTAAATCGGGTAATCGGTTGCATAATATTCAGTTTATGAGTTAAAAAAATTAAACCTTACTTGTATGCCTCAATTTTTTCTTTTTCACCCTTGCAGGCACATTTGGGTCAACAGCAATCACGCTCACATTGCCGTCCGTTTCGAAAACAGCCAGTTCCACCTCGTAAAAGCCGTGTAAACCGTGTTCGCGGATGGCCGTCATTAGCTCGTCTTCTGTCATTTTCACTTTATCCAAGTTGTTCTTCTGCAATTTCCCTTCGTAAATCAGCATCACAGGCTCGCCTTGTATCAACTTGTTTAACATGGGAAATCTGAACTTTAAAAGTTTCAGTATGTAGTTTAATAAAAACAACACGCCACCTGATATAATTCCGCCTGCAAGGCTGGTGTTTTCGCCTACCATTGAGTTTTGTACGGAATTACTAATCAGTAAAATAAAAACCAAATCAATAATAGAAAGCTGTGATAATTCGCGCTTACCCAAAACAATCATGCCGGCCACTAAAAGCAAGTAAATTACTGTAGTGCGGAAACCCACATCGGCCAGCATATTTAAAAGGTTTTCCATTGTCGGTTTTTTTCAAACCAAAGATAAAACTAACTTCGAACCTTGTAGTAACGCCACATGAAAACTTATTTAATTAAAAATGCCCTGATTGTAAACGAGGGCAAAACAACCGAAGGGGATGTACTTGTTAAAGACGGTTTTATCGATAAAATAGGAGCGGGTTTGAGCCACGAAACGGCAACCGTGATTGAGGCCGAGGGTTTACACCTGTTGCCGGGAGCCATTGACGACCAAGTTCATTTTCGCGAACCGGGCCTTACGCACAAAGGAGAAATTTACACCGAAGCAAGGGCGGCAGTTGCCGGAGGGGTTACCTCGTTTATGGAAATGCCCAATACCGTGCCCGGTGCAGTAACTATAGATTTATTAGAACAGAAATACAGCCGTGCAGCCCAGTGTTCATTGGGCAATTACTCGTTTTATATGGGTACTGCCAACAGCAATAATATTGATGAAGTACGCAAAGTGAACCCCAAAAACGTATGCGGGGTAAAGATATTTATGGGTTCATCAACAGGGGATATGCTGGTGGATAACGGTACACTTGAAACCTTGTTTGCCGAAGCGGGTATGCTGATTGCCACCCACTGCGAAGACGATCCGATGATTAAAGAAAACCTTGACCGATATAAGCAACAATACGGGGATGATATTCCTGCTAAATACCATCCGTTGATACGTAGTCGTGAGGCTTGTTATAAGTCATCGTCGTATGCCATTGAGTTGGCTAAAAAGCACGCTACAAGGTTGCATATTTTGCACATTTCAACGGCTGAGGAACTGGCGTTGTTTGATAACACCAAACCTTTGAAAGAAAAGCAGATAACTGCCGAAGCCTGCATACACCATTTGTGGTTTAATGATGCCGATTACGAAAAATGGGGCAATTACATAAAATGGAATCCTGCGGTGAAGACTGCTGCAGATAGCGAAGCTATTTTCAACGCGCTACTTGACGGACGTATTGACGTAATTGCCACCGACCACGCACCGCACACCATTGAAGAAAAAGAACAGGCTTATACCAAAGCTCCTTCGGGCGGGCCGTTGGTGCAACATTCGGTGTTGGCAATGCTGGATTTTTACAAAAGAGGGAAAATCAGTCTTGAGAAAATAGTAGAAAAAATGAGCCACAACGTGGCCGATATGTTTGCTATAGACAGGCGCGGTTTTATCCGCGAGGGATATTATGCCGATTTTGTGCTGGCGGATTTAAACAAAAACACCACGGTAACAAAAGAGAACATTTTTTATAAATGCGGATGGAGTCCGTTTTTGGGGCACACTTTTGGCAGTTCAATTTCAAAAACCTTTGTAAACGGACATTTGGTGTATGATAACGGCACGTTTGATGAAAGCCGTTTAGGACAACGGATGTTGTTTTTAAGGGATTAACTGAACAAAAAACTATGAAAAAGAACTTAGTACTATTGTTAACTGTTTTATCAGCGGTAGTATCTGCTAATGCCCAATTAGATGCTGAAAGCCAAAAGAAACTGGCAGATAAAAAGGCTGCGGCCAAACTTACCAATACTGTATTGTGGATGTATGATACCGTTTACAGGCAGGGCGATGCTTATTGCTTGTTGAAAAGCCGTAGGATATCGGATGAAGGGAACGAATACGTGGTGAAGAATCTTGTTAGTCAAGAGGTGATTTATATTACTGAGCCGGGTGATGTGACGAAACTGGTAGGGAAACTAACCGGTGATGTTAATGTTGAGTTCTCGTTTATCAAGGAACGCCAAAAATTGGACGTGCCTAAAAAATCAATAACCACATTGCCTGATTTTATTGTTGAGCATAATTTGGTGGCTAACGGTGCGGGTAACATGGCTGCAGTTAAAAAACTACTGGCAATGCATAGCGATAAAAATCCGCAGGGTTTTACTGCTAATGTAAACAAGGATAGTTTGGATGTAGTGATGGCCGCAGGAGATAGTGTAAAGAAGGCTGAAATAGCCGTAAAACCTACTCAAGCTGATACGGGGAAATATGCTCCTGTAGTGCGAAACAAGAAGGCCAAGCTCATTGTTGAGAATTATAAGATAATGCAAGACGGTGTTTTGGTGGGTAGGTACGATAAAACATCAAAAGGAGATGATAGCAAATCGGTATATACCTTTAAATCGCCTGATTGGAAAGAGGTAGCCACTGCCACCAACGGTGGTTTAGGGTCTATGACGTGGGAAATTGCCATAAAAGGGGTTGCGAAGAAAGAGATAGTGCGCACAGGAATGGTGTCCGATAAGGCATTGAAACAGATTGTTGAGTTTTTGGTGAATAACAACCATTTATAATTTTTCGCGGCACATTTTTTGACTTTATTCAAGTATGAATTTTTTGAGTAAGCATAAGCTAACCATTATCGGGATTGCCGTTGGTGCTGTTGCAGGCTTTTTGTATTGGAATTTTGTAGGCTGTGATAGCGGTACTTGCGCCATTACCTCAAAACCGTTTAACAGTTCTGCCTACGGAGCTATGATGGGCGGCTTGTTGTTCTCAACCTTTAAGAAGTAAGATGAAAACGTTTCAAGAATTAATAAACTCAGAAACCCCTGTTTTGGTTGATTTTTCAGCCGAGTGGTGTGGTCCTTGTAAAACAATGGCCCCCATTTTAAAAGATGTAGCAGGGAAGATTGGCGATAAAGCCAAAATTATCAAAGTGGATGTAGACAAGAATCCACAAGCTGCACAAGCCTTTAATGTGCAGGGTGTGCCCACGTTTATCTTGTTTAAAAACGGCGAGGTAAAATGGAGGCAATCAGGAGCTATGCCCGGTCACATACTTGAACAGGCCATAGCACAAAACAGCTGATAACTATAGCTGCACGCGCAACGTAGCTGTTACATTTATGCCCGGTGCACTAATACCCGAGGCAAATACCCTGTAATTTTGGTCTAAAAGGTTTTCAATCCCTAGCTGAAAGGTAGTAAACTGGTTTACCGCATAGGCTCCGCGCAAGTTTAGTGTGTACCATGCAGGCATCCCTTCGGGGGTGGCGTCGTAATAGTTGTCTTCGCCTACTAAGTTATAATCAGCCAGTTTTTTTGCTCCGTTAAACAAGGTGAAAAACTCCAAGTTAATTTTATTGTGCAACCACTTTACACCTGCACGGCCAAAAACGGGTGCAATGTGGTCTAAGGGGTAGTCGGTACTGTCGGTTTTTATTCTGCCGTAAGTATAGTTTACAGCTCCGTTCAGTTCAAAATCTTTGGCAAATGCCCAGCGCGCTACCAATGCGCCGCCATACAAATAAGCGTTGTTTGCATTTTGTGCAGCATACACACGGCTCATTGTACCGTCGTAGCTTATACTGTCGCTGCCGTTTAGTTGGTAGGGCAGGGTAACAATAGCGCCGCTGTATAAAGTGTACCAGCCTGATGCTTCAATCACTGTACGCTTCCCAAATTGCTTTGAGGCTTTCAGTTCAGCATTGTATGTGTATTCAGCTTTTAACTCGGTATTAGGAACAATAACCATTTTCTTTTTAGGGTCTGAATCGAACACTTTCCCCATATCGTCCACGTTTGGCGCACGGAAGCCTGTAGCAACCAGTGCGGCAAAACGCCATCCGTAATTGCCATTGTATACTATACCCAATTGGCCGTTGATTGAGCTATTGGTTTGCTTTGCCGATGTGAAAGGGAATTTAGTAAGTGCTGTATCTGAAAAATCAGCGTTAAGCGTAATGAAATTACCACGAAGTCCGGCATTTAATACCCAGTGCTTGCCCATTTCACGGTTAAGGGTGGCATATAAGGCACTGTATAACATATTGCTGCCGCCACCGGGGTAACGGGTGGTAGCCTTGCCTTCGGTTCCGGTAATTATGTTTACAGTTTTAGCGGTTGAGGTTACATCGTTATAGTTTACTTCGGCACCGTAACGTAGTTCGTTTTTACCTATTATTTCCTGAAAATCAGCATTTATTGAAGCTACCTGTACTCTTTCGTAGCGGTCGGTACGATTAGCTTTTTGCCAACCCCTGTTGTGGCGACTTTCTTTAACACTTTGCCACGAGGCGGTTATACGACCATATTCCCGATACACCTTCATTGTTTCGTATGGTTTTGGTTTAGTTACCACATTTCTTGATAGTTTGGCGGTATAAGCCAGCATAATCCGCTCTTCAGGTCCATAGAACCACTCAGCATTGGTGTATCGGTTGGTGGTTGGGTTTTCGTTTAAAAAGCGGTTGGCGGCTACCTTGGCGTTTCCGGCTGAGTCGGTTAAACTCATCCTGTCGTAACGGGGCACGTTTCCGGTGGTTGAATATTGGAAGTTTACAAGGTGTGAAACATCACCCGTTTTAAATTTCAATTTTTGAATAACATCTAACTGTTCATACCCTGATGCTGTTTGCACCAAGGGATTATGGTTGGCCAGCATGGTGTCGCGGTCGTTAATACGTTGATAGAAGTAGGAGTTTTTCCATGCTTCACGGTCTCCTGAAAGCCCCACAGAGCCTTGCCTTAAAGCTCCGTATTGACTGTATGAGAAACTTGAAAACCAGGCCACTTTATCCCAGCCTAAATTAAAGTTAAAGTTACCTGAAAGCTGATTGGCTGCTGATGCGTAGCGTGCCATAGCTCCAGCGTGAAGTCTTGCGCTCACTGTATCTGTAGAGCTTCTGTACATGGGGTCAAGCGTCATAAAGTGCATTACCCCGCCCAACGCATCACTACCATACACAACGCTACCCGGCCCTTGTACAATCTCTACACGTTCTAATATGTTGTTATCAATGCGCAGCACGTTTTGTAAGTGTCCGCCCCGGTATATGGCATTGTTCATACGCACGCCATCAACCACAATCAGTACTTTGTTGGCCTCAAAACCGCGTATTATGGGACTTCCACCGCCCAACTGACTGCGCTGAACCAACACATTACCGTTATCCTGCAATAAATCAGCTGTATTGGGTTGTGCTGCAAAGGCAATATCACGTTGTTTTAATACAACAATGCTTTGTGCAACATCTTTCTTTTTCTCAGTAAATTTTGATGCAGAAACTACTACTTCTTCAACTTCAACGGGTTTGGCTATCAGTTTTATTTTCATTATCAGTACCGGTATTTGAATGTTGGGGATGGTTACGCCCTTTAGCCATTCATCATAATACCCGTAGGCATTTACTAAAATTGAATCGTAGGCAGCAAAATCTTCTCTGCCCAAAGTGTCTTTTAACTTGTAGAGTGTGGTGCCCTTAATGCCTTGTATTTTGTAAGCCGTAATGTCGGCTTTAGTAAGGTCGTCTACCGGTTGTAGTTTTACCTTTTGGCCTGATACATAGTGGGCAATAAATAAAAAAAGCAGTGATGCCACTGCTTTTGCTATACCTGTTTTCATGTGGGTTATTGCAAAATGGTTTTCAATATAGCAGAAATTATTTTACCGTCGGCTTTACCACCCATTTCTTTCATTGCTACGGGCATTACTTTGCCTGTATCAGCAGGGCTTTTAGCACCTGTTTCTGCTACAATTCGTTTAAGAATAACCGTAATTTCTTCTTCGCCCATTTGCTTAGGAATGTACTCTTCAAGCACGGCCAATTCTTCGCTTTCTTTTTGCACTAAATCGTTGCGGTTTTGTGCCGCAAATATGTCAATCGAATCTTTGCGTTGTTTGGCGAGCTTTTGCAAGGCTTTCATGTATTCATCATCCGTAGGAGGGGTTTGCCTTCCTTCTTGGGTGTTCAGTATCAGTAAAGCGGCTTTCATGCCTTGCAGTGTGCGCGTACGTGCGGCATCGCGTGCTTTCATCGATGCCATTAAATCGGTACTTATTTTATCAAATAGTGACATCTTGTTTCTCCTCTTATTTTTCTAAGTAAAAATGGAATGTATCTCCCCTAAGTCCAATTCGCATGGTTTCTAAGGGTATTACTTCGTTGGGGGCTATGTTTCCAAGGCTCACATTGGCTCCGTATTGTTTTATGAACCAAAGCTGCTGGCCTTTTTGCGGGGCTTCCCAAATAATTTTATCCTGTGGTATGCGGGTTAGTATCTCTTCTATCAAGCCTGAACGTATCTCACCTGTTCCTCTAAAAATACCTACGTTTCCGCTTTCGCGTGCTTCAGCTATTACTTTCCAAACACCGGCCTCAATCTCTTTGGTCATCATATCAATCCACTTGTATGGAGGAATGATTTTTTCAGCATCTTTTGAGCCTACTTCTGATATCACAATAAAGTCTTGTGCAAAACGGCGAATGTAGTTGCATTTATCTTCCTGTGTCATATCCAGCGAACCGTCGGATATTTCAAGGTGTTTAAGGTTATACTTTTTCAGCAAATCAACATAATCGTTCAGTTGGTTGCGTGCCACAAAGGCCTCAAATAAAGTGCCGCCAAAGTAAACGGGTATGCCTGCTTCTTGATAGAATGCAATTTTTTTATCAAGGTTGGGTGAGATGATTGAAGTTCCGAACCCAAGTTTAATCAAATCAACGTAGCCGGCGGTCATCTCTATAAAATCCTCGGCTTCGCGCAAACTAAGACCTTTATCCATTACCATGGTTAGGCCGCTGTTGCGGGGTTTTTCACTTCGTGCTGGTAGTTGGCTAAGTGGAAAATTATACATGTTTGGCATACAGGGCAAATGTATTGGTTTTGCCTAAATAAATAGTGTAAAGGGTGATGAAACCACCGATTACAGGTATGAATTAATGGTGGTTTGAATAGCTATTGAATCTTTGAATGACGGAGCGTACTCAAAAAACAGGTGATGCTCTGCTGCATTTGCTTCTAATGCCGTTTGCAGGTTTTCAAGACCTTTTACTGAGTTGCCGGCGTTAAAGTAATAGGCCGCCAAACGGTAGTATGCTTGGTGGTACTCGTCAAAATACTTCAGCGAGTTTTCAAGCAAGTCAATTGCTTCTTGGGTATTACCTTGTTTAATCAATACAAACGACCAATCCAGCCATGTTTCGTAGCTGTAGGGGTCTAATGTGGTTGATTTTTTATAAGCTTTCTCAGCGTCTTCAAAGTAGTTTAGGTGGTAATACACTCCGCCTAATGAAAACCAGTATTCGGCATCGTCTTCTTCAAGACTGATGGCACGTTTCATAAAGCTAAGGGCATCAAAATAGCGCTCTTCGGCTTCAAAAGTAATACCTATACCAAACCATGCTTCGGCCAGTTTTGGGTTTAGCTTGGTAGCCTTTTTATAAAAGCTGCGGGCTTCAACCATCTGCTCCATTTTTTCGTAGCAGCTGCCAATATTGCAGTATATAATGGCATCGGGGCCTTCAAGCTCAATCGTTTGTTTGTAGCAATCAACAGCTTCTTTGTATTTCTCCATCTCAACAAGGCAATTACCTTTGTTAAAATAGGCCGAACTGAAGTTTTCGTTAATGGCTATCGAGAAATCGTATGCCCAAATGGCTTTATCGTATTTTTCAAGCTTATATAGTATGGTGCCCAAGTTGTACCAAGCAGCATACGAGTAGGGTTGTTGGTCGATGTACTGTTCGTAAAATACCACACTGTCTTCCAAGCGGTCCATTACCTCATAGCAGTACGCTACTTCATATAAAACCTGTTCATTCTCAGGCTCTAATTCTAAAATAGCTAAGAGTAATTTTAAGGCTTCATCATACTTACCCCAGTTTTGGTAGGCATACGCCATGTTAAGGTAAATTTCTGCCTTCTCTTCAGTAAGTTCAAGTGCCTTGTTATAGTTATCTATCGCCTCTTCAAAGTTTTCCATTTGGTCAAACACTTCCCCTTTCACTATAAATACTTCATAGTTATAAGGCTCAAGTGTTTCGGCTTTCTCAATGGCGGTCAGGGCTTCTTCAAAATCGCCCAGTACACAACTTATTTGCGATTGTTTTAAATAAAAGATAACATAGGCAGGGTATTGCTCCATTGCAAATTCAATCACTTGCAAGGCTTTCTTCAGTTTGTTTTCGTTAAAATAATAATCCACCAGTTCTTCTAACTCATCAGGGTCAAAAAAGGCAGGCTCGTTATTTTGCAACATCCGCTCATATCGTTCAGCATTTGACTGGATATCTTCTCCTAAGAAATCATCACCTTCCATCATCGTCGTAATACAAATTAGTGGTATAACAAATCTAACTAATAATGTGTGTTTATTGGTTTAGGGTAGTATTAAGTTATTTACCCGTAATCAACACCACATAAGTAGTAACGTAATAGCATGTAGCAAATAGTATGCAAACAATTGTGTGTTAGTTAAAACAGTCATTATGTCGCAAAATGTTTTTATGGCAGGCTACTCCATTTTTATAAATGTATGCTAATATGATGCCTAATAACTAAAAAAGGGGGCTTTGTGCCCCCTCTTTTTTATAAATGGCTAAAACTCGAATACTTATTGCTTAATAAATGGTATTGCCTGCATGGCGTCAGCTCCTGAAATAACTGTGTAATAGTTACCGGCAGGTAGCTCAGCTACATTAATGGCAATATTGTGTTTTGAGGCATCAAGTTTACCTGAGTAAACTTCTAACACTTCACGGCCGCTAATATCAGTTACTGCTATGCGCACGGTTTGTGCTTGTTTCAATTCAAATTCAAAAGAAGTTGAAGTAGTTGCAGGGTTAGGATATAGTTTAGCTGTAAAAGCGTTAACATCTGGATTGTTGATTGAGGTTGTCAAATTCCAGTAGTACGACCAAGGAGAGAAACCACCGTCGTTTTTAGCAACCACACGCCAGTAATGTACTTTATCAAACATTATTGGGCTGTTACTTGGGATAGTATAAGTAGGAGTAGTTGTGCCTACTAAACGGGCAGTATCAGTAAATGAGTTGAATGTAGAAATATGCAGATAGAAGCTATCAGCAGGGTACGGGCCGGTTTCAGTCCAAGTAAACGTTGGCCTGCGTGAGTGTTGTACGCTGGCAGTTTTTGGGGTTAGGTTAACAGGCCTTTGGGGAGGGTTAACAGCACTTGTAGTGAAACTGAAAGTATCAGAGTTACGGCTGTAAAAGTTATCATCGTTGCCCGCAGCTACAGCCCAGTGGTAAGTGGTGCTTGGGTTTAGCAACCTGTTGTTGTCTTGAAACCACAATACCGAATTTTTATCTGATGAATCGCTGTAAACAATCGAAGTAAGTTCGTGGTCAGTAGCAATTACTATGCGGTAACGAGTGGTTTGGTCTGAAGTTGTCCAGTCAAAGGTGGGTGTAAGGTATTGGTTTACTGAACCATCCGCAGGTGCAAGTAACCTTGGTTTTGTTGGCGGGAAGAATGAACTTTCAAAGCTGAACACGTTTGACCATGCGCCCCATCCTGCTTCGTTCTCTGACCTCATGCGCCAGAAATAGGTAGTACCTATTTTCAACGTATCAAAAGAGTATTCTAAAACATTTTTACCGCTGTTTAGTATACTATCCAACAGCAAGGTATCGTTAAAGCCTTGTGAAGTTGATAGTTGTATTTGGAAGTTTGTAGCACGTGGAACGTTTGCCCATATAAAATCAGGGAATACGGGTGTGTTTTTGAAACTGTTGGTTGGCTTTAGCAACGCTGGAGGTAGTGGCAAGTTGTCAATGGTTCTGAAAGTGCTTCTTGCTGACCAAGGACCTGCACCATTCATGTCTATACCTTGTACACGCCAGTAGTAGTTTACGTAGTTTGAAAGTAATCCGTTGCGTAATTTGTATAAAATAGTTGCCCCTTGTGTTGTATCCAATACAAGTGTATTGAAAGATGTGTCGGTGGCAATTTGTAGTCTGAAACTATCAACCGTGAATGTGTTGTTCCAAATCAAGTTTTCGTTTAGACCTACTTTTATAGCACCGTCGGCTGGAAAAGCCGGAACAGGAGCTCCCGGTTGTGCATAGGCAGCACCCCCGAAAAGTAAGGCAAAAGCAAGTAAAACTTTAGTAGTAGCTCTTTTCATCACACAAAAATATTAAGTGGCGCAAAATAATTAATGATATACCATTTTCCAAATATACCTAACGTTTCGGCAGGTATAGTGTTTTATTCGTTAAACATTGCTGTTTACAACATTCCTTCATCGGCAAAACTGTAAAACCCTGTTTCGGCAACTATTACATGGTCGATAACTTTCACATCCAATAGCTTTCCGGCTTCTTTTATACGGTTGGTAAGCAAAATATCCTCGTTACTGGGCTTTAAACTGCCCGAAGGGTGGTTATGCGCCAGCGCGATACTTGCCGCCCCTTCATCAATTGCCAGCCTGAATATTTTGCGGGCATCAACTGCCGTGCTTGTCAAACCTCCTTCACTCACTTGCCGTTCGCCAATTATTTTCAGGCCTTGGTTTAGCAGCAGTATCCAAAATTCCTCGTGCATCAAATCGGCCAGCTTGGGTTTAAACAGGTCGTATATATCCTTACTGTGCCCAATTGATTTTTTCTGCTTCACCTCGGCTATTTGCCTTCTTCCTCCCAATTCAATGGCTGCAACAATGCTAATTGCCTTTGCTTCGCCAATTCCGTCAATCTTTACCAACTCTTTAACGGACATTTTTGCCAAATGGTTGATGTCGTCCCCACATTTTTTTAAAATTTCTCTAGCCAAATCAATCGCCGACTTGGATTTAGTACCCGTACTTATCAGTATTGCCAACAGCTCAGCCTGTGATAAGGTGCCTTTTCCGTGCAGCATTAATTTTTCTCTGGGGCGGTCTTCTTGTGCCCATTGTTTAATGGGGGTATAAATAATTCTGTTCTCCATATACGGGTCCGGCGGTTTATCCGGTATGCTTTATACGCCTGTTGCGGTAAGAGTAAACGAGGTAACTTAACCACAAATAACCCACAACTGCCTTTGTGCTTTTGCATACGTTACATTTAGTATTATTTTCGCACTATCTGCGTTTATAATATATAATGGGTAAAAACAAAACATCGGGTTCATCGGCCATCCCTACGGTAATCAGTATTGCAATGGTACTTTTTATGCTTGGGTTGTTGCTGGTAGTGCTGTTTACGGCACGCAAGCAGTCGATTGCACTGCTTGAGAATGTAGAGATGACCGTGATGTTTAAGCCTGATGCCGACGAAGCCGAAGTGCAGAAAATAAAAACGGCTATTGAAGGAAACCAGAAGGTGAAAAGTGTGCAGTACCTTGATAAGGTGGCTGTGAACAAAGCGTTTTCTGATGAAATAGGGAAGGATTTTGTGAGTACTATCGGGTATTATCCGTTAGGTAGCGAGTTGAGGGTGTATTTTAAATCGGAGTTTGCTTCTGAAACTAATTTGATTGAGGTAAAAACCTCGTTGCTTGAATATACCTCTGTACGTGATATCGTGTACAAAGCCAACTTGCTGGATAAGATTAACGAAAACGTAAGCAAAATTGGCGGCATTTTGCTGGCTCTTTGCATTATCTTTTTGTTGGTTTCAGTAACACTGATTAACGGTACAATACGCTTGGGATTGTTTTCTCAGCGTTTTTCAATAAAAACCATGCAACTGGTGGGTGCCACCGATGGTTTTATTATGAAGCCTTTTGTGGCGAAAGCCATTGTACACGGCCTATACGGCACTCTTATAGCATTATTGCTGTTGGGTGTTGTGGTGTATGGCTTTTATATGTATGAACAAGAGCTGGTAACTTATCTTAACTGGCTTGAGTATGCAATGGTAGGAGGGGCGTTGGCCCTTTTTGCTTTTTTGCTTACTCTTATAAGCAGTACATTTGTAACCCGCAAATATTTGCGCATGCAAGTGGAACGATTGTATTAATATTGAACTTGAAATAATTATCACAATGTCAAAAGAAACGAAAACCACCACTACTAAAGAAACCAAAAGTGTGAACGGACCACGCAGTTTTGTGTTTGGCAAAGAAAACTATATACTTATGTTGGCCGGTATAGTGGTGCTAACCATTGGTTTTGCTTTGATGGCAGGGCCAGCAGAAGGTGATATTTTTGAGGCACGCCGCATTACTGTAGCTCCCATTATTGTGATTGCAGGTTTTGTTATCGAAATCTTTGCGATTTTCAGAAAACCTAAAAACATTAATTAATGGATTATATCCAGGCGTTTATACTTGCAGTAATTGAAGGTATAACCGAGTTTTTGCCCGTATCCTCTACGGGTCACATGATTATTGCCTCATCGGTGATGGGAATTGCTAAAGATGATTTTGTGAAGTTGTTTACCGTAGGCATACAGTTTGGTGCTATTTTATCAGTAGTTGCATTATATCGTAAGCGGTTTTTTCAATCGTGGAAGTTTTACCTGAGACTGTTTATCGCTTTTTTACCCGCAGCCGTTTTCGGACTTGCTTTCAGTGATTATATCGACCAATTGCTTGAAGATGTAATAGTTGTGGCAGTTACTCTGCTGCTTGGGGGTATCTTATTCCTTTTTCTGGATAAAATCTTTAAAGACAGCCTTGAGCAACCCGACAGGGAAATGACTTATAAAGAAGGGTTTATTGTTGGCTTTTTTCAAGTAATTGCAATGATACCCGGGGTTTCACGTTCGGCAGCGACTATTATCGGTGGTTTAAGCCAAAAGTTTAATAAGCAACAGGCGGCTGAGTTTTCTTTCTTTTTAGCAGTGCCCACTATGTTTGCTGCTACTGCCAAAACCCTATACGACCATTACAAAGAAGGCACTTTGGTACTTGATACACACCATGTCTCTATGTTTGCTTTCGGTAATGTAGTGGCTTTTATTGTGGCTGCGTTGGCCATCCGAACGTTTATCAGTTATCTAACCAAACACGGTTTTAAAGTATTTGGCTATTACCGTATTTTTGTGGGTGCTACTATATTAATCCTGTACTTTTTAGGGATTGAATTAAGCATCGTTTAATCTGTTTTTCTTGGATAATAAATCTTTTATACCTCAACACCCGCTTACTATTGAGTATAACGAGGGTAAAGTGCTGTTGGTGAACAAACCTTCAGGGTGGACATCGTTTGATGTGGTGCAAAAAATCCGCAATGTGAGCCGTGCTAAAAAAGTAGGCCATGCGGGTACTTTAGACCCACTTGCCACCGGACTACTGATTTTGTGTACAGGTAAGTTTACCAAACGCATCGACGAGGTGCAGGCGCAAGAGAAGGAATATACAGGTACTATCACTGTGGGCGCAACCCGTCCGTCGTTTGATATGGAAACTGAGATTGACCAAACCTTTGCGTGGGAGCATATTACCCCGCAAATGGTGCAAGAGGCTACCCAACAATTTACAGGGGTTATTGAGCAAATACCACCTTCGTATTCGGCGATTAAGATTAATGGTCAGCGTGCTTACGAGAATGCCCGCGCTGGCAAGGAGGTTGAAATTAAACCCCGCAGTGTTGAGATTAAAGAGTTTGAAATTACTGGGGTAGAACTACCCAATATACATTTTAGGGTGGTGTGTAGTAAAGGCACCTACATACGTACCCTTGCTTACGATTTTGGTCGAGCACTGAACAGCGGAGCTTATTTGGCCAGTTTGTGCCGCACCCGTATCGGTGAGTATTTATTGAAAGACGCGGTTGAGGTTGAAGATTTAGTAAACGAGATAAAAGAAAAGCGGGCGGTTCAATAGCATTAAGCGTAGGCTATTTCTCCAAACATACCTTGCAAACGGCTTGCCTGTGCCGATGTATTGCAGCCATCCAAACGGATTTTCCACTCTTCCAGCATGGTGTTAAACGTTTCTACCACCTCTTTAAACTCACGTAAAGATTTCAGGGCATCGTCGGTTTTCACTATCCCGTCTTCAAACATCTTTTTCCAAGCATCATAAGCCCTTGTGTGCTGTTCCCATTTCAGGGTGGCCTCCTCATAATCCGTTTTCAGTGCAAGGCATTTCATAGCAGCACTATCAGCAGTGGCACTGTCAATCTTAACATCTTTAAGTCCCTCCTTTAATTGCAAACCCCAGTTGCTCACCATATCGGCAGTTGCCGCCCAGTCTTTTTCAATGGCACTCATTTCTGCTCTAATGGCATCGCGTTTTTCGTCCTTGTGTTTGCAGGCAGTAATCAATAAAACTGATAATAGGGTAAATGCTAAAAACTGTTTCATGGGTATAAAGTTCTTGCTTCAAAATTAGGTGTGCAATCCTTGTATAGCAAATAAGATTTAGTCGAACAAAATCTAGCGTGACAAGCAAAATAAATATATTGCAGTGGTTTGGAATTTAACTATGAGAAAATTAGCGAGAATAGAAAGAGTGGCAAAAGTATCACCAATTCCCGATGCAGATTCTATAGAAGTAGCAACTGTACAAAGTTGGAATGTGGTGATAAAAAAAGGGGAGTTTAAAGAAGGTGATTTATGTGTGTATTGTGAGATTGATTCTTTTTTGCCGGTGAGGGAGGAGTTTGAGTTTTTACGCAAAAGCTCCTATAAAAAAATGGAGGATAAAGAAGGCTTTAGATTACGGACACTAAAGTTACGTGGACAAGTATCGCAGGGCTTGCTTTTACCATTATCAATCATAGATAATGGCCAGCAATATCCTGTTGGCTATGAGGTAACAGATTTATTAGGTATAACAAAATATGAACCTCCGATTCCGGCAGGTACAGAAGGTACTATAAAAGGCGGCTTTCCATCTTTTATCAGTAAAACCGATGAAGAACGGATACAGAATTTGGCAGACGAATACAGTTCTTATAAAAACACTGAGTTTTATGCAACCGAGAAACTTGACGGCACTTCTATAACTTGCTACGTTTACGAAGGTAGTTTTGGTGTTTGCCAGCGAAACTACGAGTTAGAAGAAGCAAATAATATGTATTGGGAAACAGTTGCAAGATTGGGTATCAAAGAAAAGTTGATGCAACTGAATAAAAATATTGCCCTACAAGGTGAACTAATCGGGCCAAGCATACAAGGTAACCCATACCAATTAAAAGAGCGCACGATAAAGGTGTTCTCAGTATTTGATATAGATAATGGACGATATTATGAGTTTGAAGAGTTTACTGCCTTAACAAAAGAATTGTCAATAGATACTGTTCCGCTGATTGAAACATCCATGAAATTACCGGAAACAATAGATATGCTGTTGCAGTTTGCCGATGGGAAATCAGCACTTAATCTGCAAACAAACCGAGAAGGGCTTGTGTTACGGAGTTTGTCAGGTGTATGGATTTCATTTAAAGTAATTTCAAACCAGTTTTTGCTGAGCGAAAAATAACTGCATCGTTCTCATACAAAGGTTAGCTTCACAAAATAAATGTAATATTGCACCTGTTATGCAAGAGAACCCTGTACATTCAAGCAAAGCTCCAGAACCCGTAGGTTTGTACCCTCATGCCCGCCGTGTGGGCAACTTGTTGTTTCTTTCAGGCGTGGGTCCCCGCGAGCGCGGAACCAAAAAAATACCCGGTGTTGATTTGGATGAAAACGGCAACATTGTTAGCTATGACATAGCGACCCAATGCCGCAGTGTTTTCCAAAATGTGCGTTATGTGCTTGAAGATGCCGGCAGTAGCTGGGATAAAATTGTAGATGTTACGGTGTTTCTTACCAACATGAAGGATGATTTCCCGATTTACAATAAGCTATGGGCAGAATATTTTGCCGAAAACCCTCCTTGCCGCACTACCATTGAGATTAACTGCCTGCCTACGCCGATAGCTATTGAGTTGAAGGTGATTGCTACCATTGATTAATGGGGCGGTAATTTAAGCGTATCTGTTTTTGTTAAATAAACGTTGACCGGGGAATGTAGTAAGCAGTCCTTCGGAAAGGCGTATTAATACATACGATGCCCACAGTGAAAACTTCTTAAGTGGGTTGAGGCTATGTAGTGCAGGGCTCACTACCTTTACACATTGTTGTTTAAGCATCGTATTAAGGTGGTTGCTGAAACGGGTGCAAAAGGCATCGTCTATCACGCTGATATCAAACTCAATACTTGCATAGGCACTTAAAAAGTTAAGATTGTAAGAGCCTACTGCACACCATTTGCCGTCTATACAGGCAATTTTTGCGTGCAATACGCTGGGTTGCCACTCGTATATTTCAATTTTGTTGCGCAACAAATAGCTATATAGGTATTCAATCGCCTTTTTAGCAAAAGGCACATCCGATGTGCCTGCCAGCAATATCTTTACTTTTACACCCCGTTTAGCTGCATTTTTAAGTGCTTTTCTAAAACGGCTGCCGGGCAAAAAATAGCTGTTGGCTATAATCACCTCTTTTTTTGCAGCATTAATGGCTTTTATATAGGCACGGGCTATTTGGTTTTTTCCGCGCAGCCAATCGTTTTGCAGCAGTTGGATGTGTTGCTTATGCTGAGTAGGGGTATGTTTTTCAAACAGTCTTAAACGACGGCTTTGGGGTATATACCATTGGGTAAAAATTTGCTTACATACTTTAAAAATATCCTTGCAAACAGGTCCTTCTACCAGCAGGGCATAATCCAGCCACGGGGTTTTCCCGTCCATGCCCGAATAGTGGTTAGAGATATTTATCCCGCCTACCAAGGCCATACAGCGGTCAATCACTACAATTTTGTGGTGCAGGCGACGTCCCCAAGCCCATTTCCGACCTGTATATACTGTGCCGAAAATGCGTAGTTTTACTCCTGCTGCTGTTAATTGGTTGGCAAGTCCACCCATGTGTTTAGAGCCGTAAGCATCTACCACAAGGTATATCGAAACACCTTTTTGGGCGGCCTTTATTAGTGCGGCGGTGATTCGTTTGCTCGTTTCGTCGTTATCAAAAATGTAGGTTTGGAAGTGTATTTCGTGTTCGGCGTGAGCAATCAGCTTTTCAAGTCGAGCAAAATAATCCTCACCGCCGTGCACCAGCTTCACGCCATAGGCATCGTGCACTTTTCCTTTGGTTTTATATGGTGATGGTGTTATGATGCGCTAATTTAAGTGCCCTTTGCAAATTGTGCAGGTTATTTTTAATGTATTCCTGCTACAAAGTAAAAAAGGCGCTAAAGCACCCGTAGTGTTTTAACGCCTTTATACTATAAAATCTTGGTTTATCTGCCTTTAAAATCAGGTTTTCGTTTTTCAACAAAGGCTGCCATGCCTTCTTTTTGATCTTCGGTAGCAAACAGCATATAAAAGTTTTTACGCTCAAAATACAAGCCTTCGGTAAGGTTGCTCTCGTATGATTTAAGCACGCTTTCTTTTGCCATTTGTACTGCAATAGGCGATTTATCGGCAATGTCTTTAGCCAGTTTCACGGCTTCTTCCAAATATACTTCCACAGGCACTATTTTATTGATTAAACCGGCTTGCAAAGCACGTTCGGCACCGATAAAATTACCGGTAAGTACCATTTCCATGGCAAGGGCTTTACCAACAGCGCGCGGTAAACGTTGTGTACCACCTGCGCCGGGCATTACCCCTATTTTAATTTCGGGTTGGCCAAACTGCGCCGTTTCTGATGCCACTACCATATCGCAGTGCATTACCAACTCGCAGCCGCCGCCCAATGCAAACCCTGATACAGCCGCAATAATTGGCTTTTTGGTGCGTTTTATCTGATCCCAAGTGCTAAACTGGTCAATTTTAAGCATATCAACAGTGGTTTTGTCGCTCATTTGCTTAATATCGGCACCTGCGGCAAAAGCACGCTCGTTGCCTGTAATGATAATCACCCGTACTTCATCGTCGTTGTCCAATTCTTTCAAAGCATCGCGCACTTCACCCATCAATTGCAGGTTAAGTGCATTCAGTTCTTTTGGCCTGTTCAGACGGATAAGAGCAATGTGTTGGTCGTAGCGTGGTTCAACTATTATAAATTCAGTCATGGTTTGGTTATCGGTTATTTGTTATTGGGTTATTTGTATGCCTGCCCGCCCTTCTACAAGCTCAGGATGGCAACTCTGCAATTATCGTAACTTAAATTTCAAATCTGAAATCAAAAATCAATTAATGGTGCACCAGCAGGTTTAGCAAGCCTACCACAATACCAATAAGTATAGCGGTTAGTTTCATGCGGTTGAAGCGGTGGTTTTCGCTGCTTTCAAACAAGATGGTGGTTGAGATGTGTAAGAATGAACCGATTACCAATGCCAGTATGTAATGCAATGATTCTTCGTTCAGCCCGTCGAACTGGCTGCCTACTAATGCACCGATAAGCGACATTGAAGCATACAGTACCATTAACGGAAATACTATTTTATTGTTGAGGTGGTTGGCGCGGAGTACGCTTACCAATACAAACGCAGCGGGAACTTCGTGCAGGGCAATACCAGTTATCATAGCAGTACCGAACCCAGCATTGTGGTAGGCACCTGTGCCAATAGGAATACCCTCTATAAAACTATGGATGCTGAGGGCAGCTATCAACGAAACAGGTATGCGGTGGCTGTGTTTTTTCTCGTCGGGGTGGTAGTGGCCGTGGTCGGCTCCTTTGGTAAAAAAGTCAAGAAATACCTGTAGTAAGAAGCCTGCCAATACAAACATTCCGGCAAACTCGCTGTCGTGCCCGCTAAAAACGTGGGGCATCAGCACCAGTATGCTCAACGATAACAGAAACGAGCCGCTAAATGCCAGCAACAATTTGGTAAATGATTCTTTTCCCCTGTTAAGGAAAAAACCCATTATACCGCCTGTAAAAGGGGCTGCAAAAAGTGCTGCGTACCAGTAGAAACTCATGCTTGTATATCTTTCAGGGTTTTTGTTAGCAAACGGTAGGCCAACCAGCCCAGCAAGCTGCCCACCAATGCTCCTGTGAGAACATCAAGCGGGTAGTGTTTGCCAACATATACTTGGGCATAAGCCACTGAAGCTGCCCACAATAGCAGTGCGAAGGTAGCCCAACGGAAACGTTTTTTTAACAGTAACAAAAAAAACACTGCCATGGCAAAGTGGTTGGTAGCGTGCGCCGAAAAGTAGCCATATTGGCCGCCGCAGCCTACCCGTTCAACCATTTTGCCTTTTAGGGTAATTTCGTGGCAGGGGCGGGGCCTTTTAGTAATATGTTTAACCGTATCGGCCAAAACGCTATTACCTACCACAATCATGGCAACGGTAATTGCTAAAATGTAAAGAGTATTTTTTAGGCGGTAGGTTTTGTAAAAGTAAGCTATCAGAAGAATGTACAGGGGTAGCCAAATCCATTTTTCGCGCAACAACGGCATCAAAAAATCAAAAAAGGCATTGCTGCCGGTTTTGTTTATCAGCAAAAACAATTGGGTGTCCCACTGTATCAGTTGTTCAAGCACTCGTTTAGGCAGGTTTTTGTACTACGAATATAAGCCTGTCTGACTGTTGGTTGTCAAAATCACCTAAACGGTAATCGCCAAAAATATTCAACACATTAAAATCAGTTTTGGCAAACAGCTTTTCAAAATCAGCTTTGTTGCTGGCATCCACCTTTTCTTTATACCTGTGCTCTTCGCCATCGGCAAAAAAGGTGATGGTTTTAATTATTCTGCCGTTTTCAATTTTTTTGGTGATGGTAAACTCAATGCCCTCAACGGTTTTGGTTTCTTGTGGTTTTAATGTGGGAAGTATTTTATCGGCGTTAAAATAATCCAGCACCAAACGTCCGCCCGGCTTTAATGCCTCATACACAGTATGTAGGGCTTTCAGGTTATCGCTACGGTCTTCAAAATACCCGAAACTGGTAAACAGGTTAAGCGCAATGTCGTATTCTTCAAGGGCGCAATGCTCACGCATATCGGCCACAAAAAAATGCAGGGTAGGGTTTTGGTGCAGGTTGGCTTCAGCAATGCTTTGGGGGCTTATATCAATACCGGTTACATCGTACCCTTTATTGTTTAAATAAATGCTGTGCCTGCCTTTGCCGCAAGCTACATCCAAGAATTTAGCTCCTTCTGAAGGCTGAAGAAAATCTACCAAACGGTCGATAAAATATTGTGCCTCATTATCATCTCTGTTTTTATATAAAATGTGATAATAAGGCGTATTAAACCAGTCTTTAAACCACTCACTGTCCATTGGGGTGCAAAGGTAACAGTTTTACGCAAAGGGTTTGTATGGCAGGGCAAACTCCTAAAGGGTGAGGCTAAGCAAAAAGAAAGGCAGCTTTACAGGCTGCCTTAAATAACTATCTTTTAGTAGCAAGGCTCAACCGGTGGCGGGTTGATTTTATCCTCGATTAAAATAAGAGTTGGAAAATCCTGGGTGAGTTTAAACAGCAATGCCTGTGCATCCAGCTTGGTTTTGTAATCGCCCACACGTACTTTAAAGTAGGGCGAATCAAACGTAAGGTACACGGGGCAGTTGGGGTACATATTGCTGAACTTTTCTTTAGCCAGCTTGGCATCGTTGCGTTTTTGCGAAACGATAATTTGTATGCGGAACCCTTTGCTTAAACTGTCGTTTACATTTTCTTGCCTGCGTTGCTCAATGTATTCATTTACCTTTTCGTCCACATTAATGGTTATTTTACCTTTTGCAGTGTCTTGTGCAAAGGTGGCAATAAGGCCTGTGGCTAAAATGGCAAAAAGGGTGCAGGCAAGTTTTTTCATTTTACGTCTAATAATTTTAAACCGTGTGATGAACCTATGCGGGCAGCTCCTGCTTCTATAATCTTGACGGCTTGCTCGCGGTTACGTATTCCGCCCGAGGCTTTAATCAAGGTTTTATCGGGTAGCAAACTGCGAAGCATTGCTACGGTTTCAGGAGTGATACCACCGGGCAACATACCGCTTGATGTTTTCACAAAATCGGCACTATTGGCAACGGCTATTTCACAAAGTTTTACAATTTCTTCGGTGGTTAGCAAGCCGGTTTCAAAAATCAGCTTAGCTTTTTTGTTTTGCAGATGGCAAGCAGTTACCATACTGCTGATATCGTTTTCAACGGCATTGTAATCGCCCGATTTAACAGCAGCAATGTTTACCACTGCGTCTATCTCATCGGCACCATCGCGCAATGCCTGCTTCACTTCTTCAACCTTTGCCGATGTACGACCGTAGCCAAAAGGAAATCCTACCACAGTAATTACTTTTACAGGGGCTTTGGCTTCGTTTATTACTTTGCGTGCAGTGCTTACAAAAAACGGGGGGATGCACACGCCAAACATATTGTGTTGTATAGCTTGTGTGCAAATCTTAATCACTTCATCACGACTGGTATCGGGTTTCAGTCGCGTGTATTCAATACATGCCGATAAATCCATAATGTCCTACGCTACGCTTGCTCCTTTTTTAGTCTGTTATTCGTTAATGCCATGACAGTTTTTAAACTTCTTGCCGCTACCGCAAGGGCATGGGTCGTTACGGCCCACTTTCAATTCAGCTTTGATGGGAGTTTGGGGCACACGCTCTTCTTGTGGAGGAGGAACGGGTGAACCATCGCTTGCTGCTGCGGCGGCCACTTCTTGCGGACGGCGGGTTTGCAAGCGGCTCATATCTGTACGTTTTGGAGCTTGTGCCTCGCGTACGTTTTCTGCTTCTTGGGTAGCTATTTGTCCTTTAAATAGTATTGATAATATGTCTTTAGAAAGACGTGTAATCATGTTTCTAAACAGATTAAACGATTCTAATTTATATACCAACAAGGGGTCTTTTTGTTCAAATACAGCGTTTTGGGCGGCTTGTTTCAAATCGTCCATTTCACGCAAATGTTCTTTCCACTCTTCGTCTATCAAAGCAAGGGTGGTCATTTTTTCGAAAGCGGTAACCATTTCGCGACCTTGTGTTTCGTAGGCCCTTTTCAGGTTCACCAATATTTGCAATGATTTAACTCCATCGGTAATTGGCACTGCAATATTACCTACGCTTTGACCGCGGGTTTCGTACACTTCTTTAATTACGGGCATCGCCACATCAATAAAGAATTTCGATTTGCGCTCGTAATGCTCGGTAAGCTCCATAAACAAACGCTCGGTAAGTTTTTGGGCTTTTTGCTCTAACAACTCTTGGCGAGTAATGGCAGTTTCGTGGGCAAACAAACGGATAAGTTCCATTTGCATACCTTCAAAGTCCGATTCTGCTTGGTAGGTGCCTATAATGTCCTCAGCAGCATCGTATATCATGTTGTTAATGTCCAGCTTCACTTTATCGCCAAATAGGGCGTTGCGGCGGCGGGTATAAATTACCTCGCGCTGGCTGTTCATCACATCATCGTATTCAAGCAAACGCTTACGGATACCAAAGTTGTTTTGTTCTACTTTTTTCTGTGCCGACTCGATTGATTTTGAAATCATCGAGTGTTGGATATTGTCGCCTTCTTTGTGCCCAAACCTGTCCATTACACTGGCAATACGGTGAGAGGCAAACAGACGCATCAAATCGTCTTCTAATGAGATAAAGAATTGTGATGAACCGGGATCTCCCTGACGGCCTGCACGACCGCGTAACTGACGGTCAACCCTGCGTGATTCGTGCCTTTCGGTACCCACAATGGCCAAACCACCTGCTTCTTTAACCCCTTCGCCCAGTTTTATATCCGTACCACGACCCGCCATGTTGGTAGCAATGGTAACGGTACCTGCACGGCCTGCTTCTTGTACAATATCCGCTTCACGCTGGTGTTGTTTAGCGTTTAGCACGTTGTGCTTGATTTTGCGCAGGGTAAGCATTTTTGATAACAGTTCTGAAACATCCACCGAAGTGGTACCCACCAACACGGGGCGTCCGGCTTGGGTTAGTTTCACCACCTCATCAATTACAGCATTGTATTTCTCACGCTTGGTTTTGTAAATAAGGTCGTTATCGTCCTTACGGATTGCAGGCCGATTGGTGGGCACTACTACAACATCCAGTTTGTAAATTTCCCAAAACTCACCGGCTTCTGTTTCAGCCGTACCAGTCATACCCGCTAATTTGTGGTACATACGGAAGTAGTTTTGCAGGGTAACGGTGGCAAAGGTTTGTGTAGCAGCCTCAACTTTTACATTTTCTTTGGCTTCTATCGCTTGGTGCAAGCCGTCACTGTAGCGGCGTCCGTCAAGCACACGGCCTGTTTGCTCATCTACAATTTTAATTTTACCGCCATCAATAATGTATTCTACGTCGCGCTCAAACATACAGTATGCTTTAAGCAACTGATTGATTGAGTGGATACGCTCAGACTTGATTGAGTAATCGCGCATCAGCGATTCTTTACGGCGTATTTTTTCTTCAGGGTCAGTAACGGTACGTTCAATTTCGGCAATCTCACTGCCCACATCAGGCATAATGAAAAATTCTTTGTCTTCGCCTGCACCGGTAATCAATTCAATACCTTTTTCAGTAAGGTCTATACTGTTTGTTTTTTCGTCAATTACAAAATACAACTCTGCATCTACCTTGGGCATTTCTTTTTGCTGGTCTTGCAGGTAGTAGTTTTCAGTTTTTTGCAGCAATTGTTTCATGCCCTGCTCACCCAAAAACTTAATCAAGGCTTTGTTTTTAGGCAAACCGCGTTGGCAACGCAACAATAGCAAACCACCTTCTTTTTCGTTGTTTTCCGCAATCAGTTTTTTGGCATCTGCAAGGGCAGTATTCAAATAACGGCGTTGGGTTTCAACCAGTTTTTCGATGCGTGGTTTAAGGAATAAAAACTCCTGTTGGTCACCTTTAGGCACAGGGCCTGATATAATCAGCGGAGTACGCGCATCATCAATCAACACGCTATCCACCTCATCCACCATCGCATAATGGTGTTTGCGTTGCACAAGGTCTTCAATATCATGCGCCATGTTATCGCGCAGGTAATCAAAACCAAACTCGTTATTGGTGCCGTAGGTAATATCCGCCATATACGCATTGCGTCGTTGTGGCGAGTTGGGTTGGTAGTAATCAATACAATCTACCCTTAATCCGTGAAACTCAAACAATGGAGCATTCCACTCACAGTCACGACGAGCAAGGTAATCGTTCACCGTTACAATGTGTACCCCTTGTCCTGAAAGTCCGTTTAAGTAAGCAGGCAAGGTAGATACCAGCGTTTTACCTTCACCGGTAGCCATCTCAGCAATTTTTCCGCTGTGTAATACCATACCCCCTATCAGCTGCACATCGTAGTGCACCATATTCCATGTAACGGTATTTCCGGCTGCATCCCAAGTGTTGCTGTAGTATGCTTTGTTTCCTTCAATGCGCACATTCCCTTTGCGGGCAGCAAGATCGCGGTCGTTATCGGTTGCCGTTACTTCAAGTTCAGCATTCTCAGTATAGCGGCGGGCGGTTTCTTTTACTACTGCAAAGGCTTCCGGCAATATCTGCTTCAATACTTTTTCAAGTTCCTCGTCGCGCTTCTTCTTAAGTTTATCAATGTCATTAAAAATGCCTTCAGTCTCTTCAATGTTTAGTTCACCACCCTCAGTACGGTATCTCAACTCCGCAATTTCAGCATCAATTTCTTTCAGAAAATCGGCAATGCGGTTTTTAAATTCAATGGTTTTGCCCCTTAGTTCATCGTTGCTAAGGCCTTTATACTGTTCAAAATAGCGGTTGATCTCATCCACTAAAGGTTTCATCTCTTTAATGTCTTTTTCAGACTTGTCGCCGAAAATTTTTGAGATGCCTTTTATTATCGAGTTTATCATTTATAAAGTTGTTTTTTCAAATCAAGTGGGCAAAAATAATACATTTCCGCTTGGGGCGGAATGGTTTATGTGTTTGCACTTATAATGCCAAATAATTTTGAAACGGTTTTTGTGTGGCGGGGTTGCAACATACTTTTGGCGGATATTAATTTTTAGCCAACTTTGCAGCTCGGTTTTTTTTAACGTAAGAATGGATAGTACAAAGCATAGAATTTTGTTACTGGGCAACGGCGGACGCGAAAGTGCGTATGCTTGGAAAATAGCACAAAGCCCGTTGTGTGCTGACTTGTATATAGCCCCGGGCAATGCAGGCACTGAGTTGTATGGAACGAATGTGAATATTGCTGTTGACGATTTTGATGCGATAGGTAAGTTTTGTATTGAAAACAAGATAACGCTTTTGGTACCCGGTGGCGAAGACCCACTGGTGAAAGGCGTTTCGGATTATTTTTCTAATAATCCTGAGTTGAGGCACATTCCTGTTTTCGGGCCATCGAAGCAAGGGGCTCAGTTAGAGGGCAGCAAAGATTTTTCTAAACAATTTATGGCCCGCCATTTTATTCCCACGGCGGCTTATAAAACATTTACAAAAGACACGTTGAACGATGCTTTTGACTTTTTAAAGACATTGCAGCCACCTTTTGTTTTAAAGGCTGACGGCTTGGCAGCAGGCAAAGGGGTAGTGATACCCGACAATTTGGCCGATGCAGAAGCTGAACTGACAGAAATGCTGCAAAACGCTAAGTTTGGTGATGCGAGTTCGAGGGTGGTGATTGAGGAATTTTTGAAGGGTATTGAGTTATCGGTATTTGTGGTGACGGATGGTGAGAATTATATTTTACTACCCGAAGCAAAAGACTATAAAAGGATTGGTGAGGGTGATACAGGGCCTAACACGGGCGGTATGGGCGCAGTTTCTCCGGTGCCTTTTGCCGATAAAGTGTTTATGAATAAGGTGCGTGAACGTATTGTGGAGCCAACGGTGAAGGGATTGAGAACGGAAGGAATAGATTACAAGGGTATTATTTTTATTGGTTTAATGAATGTGGCGGGAGAACCTTATGTAATTGAATACAATTGCCGTATGGGCGACCCAGAGACCGAGGTAGTTTTCCCGCGTTTGCAAACTGATTTGGTGCAGGTGATGAATGCCGTGGCAACGGGTACGCTAAATACTATTACCCCGCAAATTAACCCCCAAACGGCTACAGCGGTAATGTTGGTTTCAGCAGGGTACCCCGGCAGTTACGAAAAGGGCAAACCCATTACCGGTATCGAAAATGTTGAGGATGTATTGGTATTGCAAGCAGGTACTAAAACCGATAACGGACAAGTGGTGAGCAACGGCGGTAGGGTGATTGCGCTAACAGCTTTTGGTAATGATATTAACGAAGCGGTTTCAAAATCATTGGCGGCTGCTGAGGTGATACAATTTGAGAATAAATTTTACCGCCGCGATATCGGCAAAGATTTGTTGCAAGGGCAGGCATAATTAAGCCCACAAATGGAATTTAAATACTCAAAAAACTTTTTAAAACTGGCAGCCAGCAAAGTGCTGAAGTATTTTTTGCGGGGGATATTGATTATCCTTCCCGTGGGGGGTACGGTATGGTTGGTGATACAAATGGTGCGCTGGCTTGACCATTTGCTTGATTTTAATGTGCCCGGTTTGGGTATTGCAGTAATATTGGTGGGTGTTACACTTATTGGTTTTGTTGGATCGGGACTGTTACTGCGACCAATTCTTGATATTATAGATGACCTGCTTGAAAAAGTACCGGGCGTAAAAGTAATTTATACCTCTATAAAAGACTTTTTAGAAGCCTTTGTGGGGGATAAACGCAAGTTTAAAGAGCCCGTGGCAGTGCAAATGGGCGACGGTATTTATAAAATGGGTTTTGTAACGCACAAAGATTTAAGCATCATTGGGTTTGAAGGTTTTGTGTCGGTGTATTTTCCGCACAGCTATAATTTTTCGGGCAATGTATTTATTGTGAAAGCGGATAAAGTAAAATCGATTGATGCCAACTCTTCCGAAGTAATGAAGTTTATTGTTACGGGCGGTGTTACCGAAATTGGTGAAGCTGCAAAAACGGAAGGTGAGGGGTAGGTATTACACCTTCGACACCGATGCGAATCCTGCCGACGGGCACAAAGCCCGCTGCCTTAATAGTTTTAGGGTCAGAAGAAGGTACTTTATTTATCTCACTGTCTCCAGCAATTCGCTTTCAAAAAGCGCCGCCGGTGAAATTACCTTTTCATCGTAAGGGATATTTTTTCCAAAACGTTCTTCAAGTTTGGCTTTTACAATGGGGTGGGTTAGATTAAACTCTTTTAGCTTTTGCAGTTTACCAACTTCAAGCCCCAAAGCACGGTTATATATCTTCCATACCAGCTCGCTGCAATAAATTAAACTATCGTTCCAGCCGAAGTAAGGGTCATACGATGTTGTCTTGTATTTATTCCCCTCTGCTTTAAAAAGCTTGAGAGTGCTATCGTTAAAATATGAGCTCCTGTTTTTAAGTCGCTTAACACGATACTCCCCACCGGTGCGGTTAATAAAGTCTGCATACGGGGTTAGTCCCACAGGTCCGTTTACCTCCAGTACATACAGGTCTGTTCCTTTTATGTATAAAACTCCGCAATGGTTATATTTTGAACCTGTAGCTAATTGGATGGCCTTACCCTGTCCTCCCTCGCTGCTTTGAAAGAGGATATCTCCCTCTACCAATACAATTTTGTTTGGCGGGGTTTTAGTGTTTAAGGGCTTTGTTCTGCCAATCAGCCATACCCCTGATGTAAGAAGCACGAGAACGAGCGTAGCAATTGTGTATCGTTTCATATTTTAATAGTACAACGGTAATTTACTTAGCGAAGTATCATTTATATGATAATCTTTTCAGCCAAAAACCTGTAGGGTAATTTAGCATCTTCGCCGGCATAATCAACCCCTATGCGTGGGGTAATTTTTACAGTCTCGTTTGCAATGGTAATGCCTGCGTCTTCAATCCAAATAGTATCACCCGTCAAATCAAAACCGTTGTGCAAGGTTTTTATACTCAGTGCCTCGCTCATAGTACCGGGGCCTGTGCTTAAGGTTTTGTCAGTCTTATTTTTTCTGCGGCGTTCCAGTATTGTTTCAAGTCCCTTTAACGGCTGTATGTTGCGGATTAAAACCGCGTGCGGCACCTCCTTTATGTTAGTTACCACATTAAACAAATGGTGTATGCCATAGCACAAATACACATAGCTAATGCCTCCTGCGGCATACATCGTTTCTGTGCGGTTGGTACGGCGGCCGCCATAAGCATGGCTGGCACGGTCAACCACTCCAGCATAGGCCTCAGTTTCGGTAATAATTCCGCTGGTTATCGTTCCGTTTATATTGGTTATAAGCTCTTTACCTATCAAATCGCGGGCAATTTGCAATACGTCTTCGCGCAGGTAAAAATCAGGGGTAAGTTTTTTCAATCGTCTATAAGAAGTTTAAACAAATATCGTTACGAAGTTTTTTTTAAGTAATAAAATGATACCTTTGCGCCCGAAAAAAACAAGAGATTAAGTTCCTCAAATATGTCAAATATAGGTAAAGTAGCACAGGTTATCGGTCCGGTAGTGGACGTAAGTTTTACCGGCGATAACGCACAACTCCCCAAAATTTATGATGCCTTGCACATTAGCCGTGGCAATGGAAACACATTGGTATTAGAAGTGCAACAGCACCTTGGCGAAAACATGGTACGTACCATTGCGATGGATAGTACCGATGGTTTGACCCGTGGTATGGATGCTGTGCATACCGGCAACCCTATCAGCGTTCCTACAGGCGAAGCCGTACGCGGTCGTTTGTTGAATGTGGTGGGTGAAAGTATTGACGGTTTGTTGCCTATCCAAAAAACAGGCGAACGCTCAATTCACCAAAAAGCTCCCCGTTTTGAGGATCTTTCAACCGCTACCGAGCCTTTGTTTACAGGTATCAAGGTTATCGACCTTTTAGAGCCTTACGCAAAGGGTGGTAAAATCGGTTTGTTTGGTGGTGCGGGTGTAGGTAAAACCGTATTGATTCAGGAATTGATTAACAACATTGCGAAAGCACACGACGGTTTCTCAGTATTTGCTGGCGTAGGTGAGCGTACCCGTGAAGGTAACGACTTGTTGCGTGAGATGATTGAAGCAGGTATTGTGAAATACGGTGAAGCTTTTATGCACGATATGGAAGAAGGCGGATGGTCTGTAGATAAAGTGGGTGCTAAAGATTTGGAAGAATCAAAAGCAACCTTCGTTTTCGGACAGATGAACGAACCTCCTGGGGCACGTGCCCGTGTGGCACTAACCGGTTTGTCAATCGCAGAATATTTCCGCGATGGTGATGAAAAATCAGGTGGCCGTGATATCCTTTTCTTCGTAGATAACATTTTCCGTTTTACTCAGGCAGGTTCTGAGGTGTCGGCTCTTTTGGGTCGTATGCCATCAGCGGTGGGTTACCAACCTACACTTGCTTCTGAGATGGGTGCGATGCAAGAGCGTATTACTTCAACCAAGCGCGGTTCTATTACCTCTGTTCAAGCGGTATATGTACCTGCGGATGACTTGACTGACCCTGCTCCTGCAACAACATTTGCCCACTTGGATGCTACAACGGTATTAAGCCGTAAAATTGCCGAGTTGGGTATTTACCCAGCGGTTGACCCTCTAGATTCTACTTCACGTATTCTTTCTCCTGATATTTTGGGCGAAGCACACTATGGTTGCGCTCAACGTGTGAAAATGTTGTTGCAACGCTACAAAGAATTGCAAGATATTATCGCAATTTTGGGTATGGACGAATTGAGCGAAGACGATAAACTGGTAGTACACCGCGCTCGTCGTGTACAACGTTTCTTGTCTCAACCTTTCTTCGTAGCTGCTCAGTTTACAGGTTTAGAAGGTGTGTTGGTTGATATTAACGATACCATTAAAGGCTTTAACATGATTATGGATGGTGAAGTTGACCAATATCCTGAAGCTGCCTTTAACTTGGTGGGTACTATTGAGCAAGCGATAGCTAAAGGCGAGAAACTATTGGCTGACGCCCGCGCTTAATTGTAAAAGTTGTACCGATTAATAGTTAAACCATGCAATTAGAAATCATTACCCCCGATAAGGTATTATATAGCGGCACAGTGAGCCGTGTGAAAGTACCCGGAAGCAAAGGCTCGTTTGAGGTGCTTAATAACCACGCCGCCATTATCAGCAGTTTAAATGCAGGTAAAGTGCGTGTGGTGGATGCTGAAGGTACCCACAGCTTTGATATTAACGGTGGGATTATTGAGGTACTTGAAAACAAAGTGATAGTACTTACTTAATAAAGATTAACCGACTAATTTATACAAAGCCGCCTGTTTACAGGCGGCTTTTTTGTTTTGTATGACAGGTTAAAAACCTGTCGCTTTTGTAATTACCTTCCGGCAAGGGACTTAAGTCCCTTGCCGGAAGGTAATAGTAACAAGATGGGGTTTCAACCCCATCTAAAAAGAACCCTTGCACAAGAGGCGGGCTTTATGCCCGTCGAAATGCATATCTAGCTTCGGCAGGTATAAAACCTGCCGCTATTGAGAAAACTCCATTGTGAGAACAACGGGTTAAACACCCGTCGCTAAAAATCCGTATTTTCGCGGTTCGTATGCAACTTTCAAAAACATATAACCCCGCAGAAGTAGAAGACAAATGGTATAAATACTGGATGGACAAAGGCTATTTTAAAGCCGATGCCCGTTCACCAAAACCTAAGTACAGTGTGGTCATTCCCCCGCCCAACGTAACGGGAGTGTTGCACATGGGGCACATGCTTAACAATACCATACAGGATATTCTTACCCGCCGTGCGCGCATGATGGGCAAAGAAGCTGTGTGGGTGCCCGGTACCGACCATGCCAGTATTGCTACAGAAGCTAAGGTGGTAAAAATGCTGAAAGAGCAAGGCATTAACAAAGCTGAAATCGGTCGTGAGAAGTTTTTGGAACACGCTTGGGAGTGGAAAGAAAAATACGGCGGAATAATACTTGAACAGCTAAAAAAACTGGGCGCCAGTTGTGATTGGGACCGTACCCGATTTACGATGGAGCCCGTGATGAGCGATGCCGTAATTAACGTGTTTGTTGATTTGTACGAGAAGGGACTTATCTACCGCGGCGAGCGGATGGTAAACTGGGACCCTTCGGCAAAGACCTCGGTAAGTGATGAAGAGGTAATCCACAAAGACGTTCAATCGAAATTATTTTACATCAATTATAAAATTGCGGGCGAGGATGGTTACTTAACCATTGCGACTACCCGTCCTGAAACTCTTTTGGGTGATACGGCAGTATGTGTGAACCCTAACGACGAACGCTATGCCCATTTGAAAGGCAAAAAGGTAATTGTGCCCGTGGTGAACCGTGAAGTGCCGGTGATTTTTGATGAATACGTGGATATTGAGTTTGGTACCGGTTGCTTAAAGGTAACCCCTGCCCACGATATTAATGACTTCGAACTGGGCAAGAAACACAAGCTTGATACCATTGATATTTTTAACGAAGACGGCACTATAGCTGCTATTGCAGGACACTATGTGGGCATGGATAGGTTTGCAGTGCGCAAGCAGATTGTGAAAGACCTTGAAGAAGCCGGACAGATAAATAAGATTGAAGACATTAAAAACAGCGTTGGTTATAGCGAGCGTACCGATGCTGTGATTGAACCCCGCCTAAGCAAGCAGTGGTTTGTGGATATGAAGAAATTCATTGAAAAGAACCCAAAAGTATTGCAGGCGGTAATGGACGATGAAATTAAGTTTCACCCTGCCAAATTTAAAAATACCTACCGCCACTGGGTAGAGAATATCCGTGAGTGGTGCATATCGCGCCAGTTGTGGTGGGGTCAGCGTATACCTGCATGGTATGATGAGGCAGGCAACTATGTGGTTGCCGCCACCCACGATGAAGCCCTCGATAAATATAAATCCCAATATCCAACATCCGACATCCAACATCTGAAACAAGACGAAGACGTTGTGGATACTTGGTTCTCATCATGGTTGTGGCCTATCAGCGTGTTTGACGGGTTTGAAGACCCTAATAACGATGATATAAAAGCTTTTTATCCAACTGACGATTTAGTTACCGCGCCCGAGATTATTTTCTTCTGGGTGTTGCGTATGATAATGGCGGGCTACGAATACAGGAGCGAAAAACCGTTTAAGAACGTATATTTTACAGGGATTGTTCGCGACAAGCAAGGCCGCAAAATGAGCAAGCAATTGGGCAACTCACCCGACCCGCTTGATTTAATTGCCCAATACGGTGCCGATGGTGTGCGTATGGGCATGCTGCTTTCATCGTCGGCGGGCAATGATGTAATGTTCGATATTAGCCAAGTGGAGCAAGGCCGTAATTTTTGTAACAAAATATGGAATGCTTACCGTTTGGTAAAAGGTTGGGAAGTGGTAGAAGACAGTGCGGTGGATGCAGAGATTGTAGCAGCTAACCAATTAGCATCGAAATGGCTTACCTACAAGCTTAACGAAGGCTTAAAGGATATAGAGGATAAGTTTAAAGAATATCGCCTTAGCGAGGCTCTAATGGCTGTTTACAAGCTGGTGTGGGACGACTACTGTGCATGGTATCTTGAAATGGTGAAGCCTGAATACGGCAAACCCATTAACCGCGGTGCTTTTGATGCTACTATTGCCCATTTCTCAGAATTACTGAAAATCGTTCATCCGTTTATGCCCTTTATCACTGAGGAGCTTTACCACGATTTGAACGACGGTAATCCTGCCAAACCCATCATTGTTGAAGATTACCCTACTGTGAAAGAAGGCGTTGAAGCCATTTCATCGCTTGCAATAGACTTTATTACCGAAATGCGCAACCTGCGCAGCAGCAAGGGAATGTCGCCTAAAGACGAACTGAAAACGGCTTTAGTATGTGAAAACGATACTACGGCTGCCGCTTACCGCAGTTTTGAATACATTATCCGCAAGCTGGCCAATGTTTCGCAGTTGGAGTTTTTAACCGAAAAACCTCAAGGAGCGTTGCAACTGTTGGTTAAAAACGATGCGCTGTACGTATTCTTAGAAGAAAGTATTGACCCTGTTGCAGAGCGTGCTAAAATTGCCGAAGAAATAAGCTACCTGCAAGGTTTCCTTAAATCGGTAGATGCCAAACTGAGTAACGAAAAGTTTGTAGCAAATGCCAAAGGGGATATTGTGGAACGCGAACGCCAGAAAAAAGCGGATGCCGAAGCAAAACTGAGGCTGCTAAATGACAACTTAGCGGCTCTTAACTAAAAAACGAATCTATGAGAAAAAGTATCCTGCTTGCAGTATCGCTTTTTGCCGCAGTGATTGCTTTTGGGCAAACACAGCACAAATACAATTACATAGCCGCCAGCTTTCAGCCTCAATACACGTTTCGGTTTTCGAATAGTAAGTCGGTAAAACGTACCGACTCATTGTCAACTTCAGAGAAAAACCGTTTAGGCTATTCAGTGTTTTTGCAATACCAAAAAGAGTTGGGCAAAAACACTACGCTGCAAATAGGGCTTCAATACACCAATACAGGGTTTGTGAAGGTAGTGGGCAACTTGCTGCCCAAAACGGTTATTCATCCTGATTTAGAACCGCTGGATCAAACCATTTTAACCATTCCTTCGCCAACGGCTGAGTTGAACTACGTGTTTGATTACTTGGATATCCCTGCCTTGCTCAATCGTCGTGTGTACTTCAACCAAAAGAAATCAAAGCACTGGGAGTTTTTTGTGAGCTACGGGGCATCGTTGAATTTTCTGCTGCAAGACCGCGTTGCTGTGCGACTAAAGGGTTTTACAATTGATAACGACCGCTCGTTTAATCTTAAAAACACTTACCTGCGACCCAATTTTGCCAATATTAGCGGAATGTTGGGTTTCAGGGGTAACTATAATTACTCAAACAAGTTAGGTTTTATCACTCAGCCTATGCTTACCGTGCCCTTGTTTAATACTACTTCGGGCGATTTGAAATACCGTTTACTTTCAGTAGGGGTAAACGTTGGTTTCTTCTATAACCTTGATGTAAAAGGCGAGGAAGAGGTGATAGAGTAAGCTTCTCTGTTACATTAGCCTGAATATAAAAATTCAGTTCTTTTGAGTATGACGTCCCGAATGGTTTAAAACCATTCGGGACGAACCATTTTACAAGAGGTGGGCTTTATGCCCGTCTGTACAACAAGTAAAATCAGTATAATTTCAATTTATTTATTGGGGGCAGGTTCATTTATAATTTTCTGCCAATTACTCTTCATCGGACATAGTTCTTTGAAAGCTGTAGCCACCCTTTATACAACCCAAACCCGCAAACCCTTGGGCAGTGCGTAACAAAAATAACACGGTAACCGTGTAACTAAGTAACACCGTAACTTGAAGAAACACATTTACAGCGGGGTATGGGCACTATGTTAAAATTGTGTAAGCACTCTGGGATTTTTTGTGTTGCTTTGCACCGACGATGAGTCTTTAGGGGTGCCGAAGGCAGTTCCAAGTTTCAGGTTGTATGTTTAAAGTCCTTCTTAAAACATGAAACTTAAAACCAAAAACTTCTACGGCTGAGATCATACCCTTTGAACCTGAACGGGATAATGCCTGCGAAGGGAATAAGATGGGTTTAACAATTTTAAGGCGCAGGGCTGCCCCTGCCATGTGCTGTTGTTTAACCAAAATATTCATCAAACAAATGTTTCGTTTCATTCTGGCCTTTTTCGGGGTCTTTGTTCTCACCACAGGGCTTATTGCCCAAACAACACTTACCGGTTATGTTTACCAAGCAAACGGCGGCCAACCGCTGGCCAACGTGTATTTGCAGTTGAAGGTAAACGATGTGGCCCGCCAATCGGCAACCACCAACAAAATCGGACAATTTACCATTGCCGGCGTTAAACCCGGAACTTACACCCTTGTGGCTAGCCTTACGGGCTACCAAACACAGCAAATGCTGCTTACTGTATCGGCTACCGACCCTTCGCAGCCCCTTGTTTTTAACTTAGAAGAACAGGTGGTAGAAAGTGAGGAGGTAGTAGTAGAGGCTTTTAGGGCTTCGGCTAAAACTCCCATTACCCTCAGTTCGCTAAAAACGGCTGATATTGAGGCGAGGTACGTGGGGCATGACATCCCCGCTTTAATTATCGCCACACCCTCTGTTAATTCATACTCTGATGCCGGAAACGGCATGGGGTATTCGAGTTTCAGGTTGCGCGGCATCGACCAAACCCGTATTAACATGACCATTAACGGGGTGCCTGTGAACGACGCAGAGACGCAAGGATTTTACACCAACAACTTTAGTGATTTGGCCAGCAGCGCATCTGAAATTCAAATCCAGCGCGGTGTGGGTACCAGTAGCAATGGTACTGCGGCATTGGGCGGCTCGCTTAATGTGGTTACCAAAAACCTTGACGAAAGTCCTTCGTTTTCATTGCACAGCGGTTTCGGGTCGTTCAACTCTATGAGGAATACGGTGGAATACCAAACAGGACGTTTAGCCAATGGCAAGGTGGCGTTTTACGGTCGCTTGTCGGATTTACGTTCAGACGGTTACCGTGAGCATTCGCAAAGCCACAATCAGTCCTATTTTTTGAGCGGCGGGTTGTTTGGCAAACGCTCGTTGTTAAAATTCAATGCGTGGGGTGGTATTTCGCAATCACAACTGTCGTATGCCTCGATAGATAAGGCCACGCTTGAGAAAAACCGCAGGGCTAACCCTCTAACTCCCGAAGAAAGGGATGAGTTTCGCCAACGGTTTTATCAGTTGCAATATACTTATCATATTTCGTCGAAGTTGAATGCATCTGCCTCGGCCTATTATGTGAAGGGCGATGCTCCGTATTTTGATTATTTGTGGTACGGTGCTCCGCTTTCCTACCTTAATGCCCCTTCAGATACTATTGTTCGCAACGGCGATACGGTGACTACTACCGATTTTGTAGCCCGTTACCGATTAGACCAAGAGTTTACAGGTGGTTTTGCATCGCTTAATTACACAGCTAAAAAACTGAATGTAAGTGTTGGCGTACACGCCAATAAGTTTGTGAGCAGGCACTTTAACCAAGTAGCTTGGGCGCAAACCTTGCCTGCGGGTGTAACCCCCGGCCATGTGTGGTACTCAAACACGGGCACTAAGCAAGAAATGAGTGCTTTTGTAAAGGCGGCTTATACAGCAGGAGAGAAGCTTACTTTTTTTGCCGATGTGCAAGCACGCCTCGCAAGCTGGAAGTACAAGGTTGACAAAATGGAATACCTGTTTACCGAGTATAATGTAGAGCCAATGGAGTGGTTGTTTATCAACCCTAAAGTAGGAGTGAGTTACCAACTGGATAAAAACATAGGTTTTTATTTGAATGCAGGGATAACCGGGCGTGAACCCACCCGTAGCGATTACTTGCGCGACGACCTTGCCTGGCGCGATATTAGACAGGATGATTTGAAGCCTGAAACCGTTACCGATATTGAGTTAGGTACTAAGATTTCAACCAAAAACCTGTGGGTGAACGCTAACGTGTATTACATGGCGTTTAACAACCAAATTGCCAATACAGGGTTGCTAAACCAATTTGGCTCGCCCATTACCCAAAACACAGGTAGCGGCACCCGTGCCGGTATTGAGATTGATGGTATGTTTGTTATTGATAAGCGTTGGGCTATTACCCATGCTTCAAGCGTTAGCAGCAACAGCATCAATAGCTTTACCCAGTACTACAGCATCACCGATGAAAACGGCAACCCAGTGGGCAGTGGTAATGATGGGGTTACTTTTAAAAATATCAACCCTGCGTTTAGTCCTGCGGTGATTATTAACCAAGGGATAAAATACAGTCCGCTACCGTTTTTAAGTATTGAGCTGAACGGTCGCTATGTGGGCAAGCAATACTTGGATAATACCGAGACCGAAAGCCTTTCGTTGCCTTCGTTTTTTGTGGGTGATGCAGTGCTTGGACTAAAACTTGACCAATGGACAGGTGTGGGTGAGCAAACCCTTAGCGTGCGTGTAAACAACTTTAGCAATACGTTATACAGTCCATCGGGTGCTTTGGGCGGCTGGGGCAACAGTATGGTGCAGGATGCCAACGGTAATCGCACGGTTACCACACCTGCAGCGTATTACCCTGCGGCAACTACCAACTTTTTTGTGACGCTGGCTATGAAGTTTTAAGGGAAACAAAAGGGTTGACACCCAATTACTGCTATGATTAAACGCGAAGCGGGGCCGAGGCCCCGCTTCGCGTTTATATTATAAGTGGTGAAGGATTTTACTCCTTCGAAGTGAAAATAAATTACTTTTTGATGGGATACTTCATGCGGTAGTCAGTATGAACACGGCCCGCACTAATGTCGTTCAGTTTTCCTTTTAGCAAACGGCGGCGCAAGGGGCTGATGTGGTCGATAAATAGTTTGCCGTCAGTATGGTCGTGCTCGTGTTGGATAATACGGGCAATAATGCCGTCAAACTCCTCTTCGTGCAGGTTAAAATCTTCATCCCTGTACTCGATTTTTATTTTCGAGTGGCGGTTAACCTTCTCACGGATGGTAGGGATACTTAGGCAACCTTCTTCAAAATCCCATTTTTTGCCTTCTTCATCCAATATGTAGGCATTTATAAAGGTGCGTTTAAATTCTTTTTTAGCGTCCCCTTCTTCATCTTCAAACATAGGAGCGGCATCCACCACAAACAGACGGATGGGTAATCCTATTTGGGGTGCGGCCAAGCCCACACCACTGCTTGCATACATGGTTTCGTACATGTTGGCAATCAGTTCCTTCAAATTAGGGTAATCAGGGGTTATGTCCTCGGCTTCCTTCCTCAATACGGGGTCGCCGTAGGCAATTACTGGTAAAATCATCGTACAGTCTCTAAATAATCCTGCAAAATTAATACAGCACTCACAGTATCCAACAATTCTTTGTTTTGGCGGTCTTTTTTCTTCACTCCGCTATCTATTAAAGAGCGGGAGGCAATTTTAGAAGTAAACCTTTCATCGTAGCGAACCACGGACATCGTAGGAAAATTCTTCTTTACGGCATTTAAAAAAGCCTGTATATGTCTTTCTGATTCAGAAGCACTGCCGTCCATTTGCTTGGGCAAGCCCACTACAAAAGTTTCAACGTTGTTTTGCGTGCAATATTCTTTCAGGTAGTTAATCACATCCTTCGCATGCACAGTGCCCAGCGAGGTAGCAATAATTTTCAACTCGTCGGTAACCGCCAGTCCCACCCGCTTGGTGCCGTAATCTATGGCTATGATGCGTGGCAAATTATTTCAATTTAAATTTAATAGGCAATATCATCTTAACTCGCACTTTCTTGCCCCTTTGTTCCCCCGGTTTCCATTTCATCAGCTTTACTACCCTGATAGCCTCTTTTGAGCAATCTTCGTCAAAATTTTTAACTGCTTCCGGATTGCTTACACTGCCGTTTTTTTCAACAATAAATTTAATATATACAGTGCCTTGCTTATTATTTTCAATAGCAAGCGGGGGGTAAACAATATTTTGGGCGATGAACTTTTGTCTCGCTTCATCTCCACCCGGATATTCAGGCATTACTTCAACTATCTCAAAAACAGGTTCTTCCGTTTTTGTCGTTTTACACGCGAAAATTCCAAGTAAGGCAAATAATATTATAATTTTATAAGATTTCATTTCAATCTAAATTTAATAGGCATAGAAATTCTCGTTCGCACTTTTTTGCCTTTTTGTTCTCCGGGTGTCCATTTCATCATTTTCACCACTCTTATAGCTTCTTTGGCACAATCTTCGTCAAAACTTTTATAAGCTGTTACATTACTAACACTGCCGTCTTTTTCAACAACAAATTGGATAATTATAGTGCCTTGCTTGCCTGCTTTTATTGCCTTTTTGGGGTAGTTTAAGTGTTTAGCTATAAACTTTTGCCTTGCAATATCTCCGCCTGGATATTCAGGTGGTACTTCAATAACTTCATACACATCTCCAACGCCTTCCTCTGTTTTCTCAACTGAGGATTCCGTTCCGGCGTCCCCTGTTTTTGATTGAGACGCGCATCCTGCTGCCACTATACAGGCTAAAAGTATAATTATCAGTGGTTTCATTTATTTATTCAAAACAATTCTAAAAACAGTGCCAACGCCTACTACACTGGCTTTTACAAAGATATTGCCTTTGTGGTAATCTTGTATGATACGTTTCACCAGCGATAGCCCCAAACCCCAGCCGCGCTTTTTGGTCGTAAAGCCGGGTTTAAAAACCGTTTTAAATTGTGAAGAGGGAATGCCTTTGCCCGTATCCCGCACGTCTATAATTATTTTTTTGCGGGTTTCTGTAATCATAAAATCTATTTTGCCTTGTCCTTCCATTGCATCAATAGCGTTTTTGCATAGGTTTTCAACCACCCACTCAAATAGCGGAATATTTACCTGCGCCGTAGGATGCGTTAGTCGTGAGGCATCAATGGTAAAGGCTACTTTGCTGGATACACGGTTTTTTAAGTAGCCCACAGCTTTTTCAAGCACCTGCTCAATATTTTCAGGTTTTAGTTCAGGTTCTGAGCCAATTTTCGAGAAACGTTCAGTTACCAATTCCAATCGCTTCACATCGTGCTCCATTTCAGTAATCAACTCACTGTCAATATTGCCTTCCGATGCTCTAAAAAGGTCAATCCAAGCCAGCAACGAGGATATCGGCGTGCCCAATTGGTGCGCGGTTTCTTTTGCCAGCCCCACCCATACGCGGTTTTGTTCGCTACGACGTGAAGCGTTGAAAGCAAAATACGATACCAGCAAAAACAAGCTGATAAGCGTCATTTGGTAAACAGGAAAGTATTGCAACTGACTAAGCAGCGTAGAGTTTTCGTAATAAATATAGTTTTTAGCTTGGTCAGAAATGTTGATGATGATAGTGTCGTTGTTCTCAAGCTTCATTTCTTCCAGCTTTTTGTACTGGTATTTCGAGTCGGTAGCCAGCTTATTCGAGTCGAGGTTTACAAACGTCATGATGTTTTCCTCTTGGTCAAGCATGATAGCCGGGATAGTGGTGTTCTTCTTCACCACATTAATACAAAACGTATTCGCATCACTGATAAATTTATCAATGGCTTCGTCCTCGCCCTCATAACTTACTGAGTTCACCAGCAAGTTGGTAGCATGGGCCCAAATTTCCATATTACGCTTTTCCTGTTCGGCCAGCTTACTGGCAAGGGTTTGTGTGTACAACAACGAGAAAAGGGCTATACAAATGGCAAACAGCAATAACAGCAGTTTCCACACACGTTTTACTTTATATTCCATACAAAACTCTACACAATATTAACCATTTTTAAACGCTCGCAGGGCAGGCTGTTATTGCATAAAGGTTTTTGCTTGGGTTTTTGATGTATTGCCATTACTTTGCTCCCGTATTATGATACTAAAAACTGTTGTTGGTGGCGCAGAAGTTTCTTTTGATACCCAAAAGGGCATAGAACTTACTTTGCCTGTGTTGCAAGGGCCTGATACTGTAAATGCTTTTTATATCCCCGATGCAGTGATAACACCATTGGTCGCAGGAGGATTTATAGGGTCAACCGCTATGGGTGGAGCATGCAATTGCGAGAATATTACCTTCAACGCACACGGAAATGGCACCCACACTGAGTGTGTAGGGCATATCAGTAAAGAGCGCGTTGTTTTGCACGAGTGTTTAAAAGAGTTTTTGTTTGATGCCGAGTTGGTATCAATTACCCCCGATAAGTTGCCCGACGGTGATTTTATTATTACTCCTGAATTATTGGCAGCGGCTGTGAAACACGATGCCAAAGCCCTTATTATACGCACATTGCCTAATGGAACGGATAAAAAAGTAAAAAGGTACAGCGGAACCAATCCTATTTACTTAAGCAAAGAAGCTGCCGATTGGATTAGAGAACGCGGTATTGAACATTTGCTGGTGGATATGCCATCGGTGGATAGGGAAGAGGATGGGGGTGCATTGGCGGCTCACCATGCGTTTTGGAATTACCCGCAGGCAACCCGAATGAATTGCACCATTACTGAATTGATATACGTGCCCAATGCTGTTGCCGACGGCCAATACCTGCTTACAATAGCTGCGGGTGCTTTTGATAGTGATGCCAGCCCTTCACGCATTGTAATTTATCAAGCCATGTAACTGCGCGGTTAACATTGTCCCGCAAAAAAGGCGTTTTATCCAAAAAGTAACCGTTTATAGTATCCTACCCTTACTTTTGTTTAACTATAACTGAAAAAGTACATTTATGATGAAGATTAAAAACTATTTCTTATCGCTGTTGCTGCTGTTGGCTTTTGTTGCCGTGCAGGCACAAGGCGGCGGTGCGCCAGAAAACTGGTTTAACCTTGATTTGCAAAAAGACTCAATACTGGGTGTAAGTGCTGAAAGGGCTTACAATGAGTTATTGCAAGGAAAAGAATCTAAAACAGTTATTGTGGCTGTAATTGACGATGGTACTGACTTTAAACACGAAGACCTTGCCGATATTATCTGGACAAATGCCAAAGAAGTACCCGGTAACGGTAAAGACGATGACGGTAACGGTTATATTGACGATGTACACGGGTGGAATTTTATAGGCGGTAAAGACGGAAACATTGACGTTGAAGCCTTAGAATTAACCCGTTTATATGCAGAATACAGCAAGAAATTTGCTACAGTTGATGTTAAGAAACTAACCAAAGAAGAGAAAAAACAATACGATTACTACATCAAAAAAGTAAAGCCTGCTTTCTTCGAAAGTCATTACGAAGCCAGCCATAACTACTTCCGTTTCTCAAACATTATCCAGGCAGCAGATGAAATCGAAAAAGAAATTGGTAGCAAAATAACCCTTGATAAAATTAAAAAGTACAAAGCCAAAGGAACCTACCAAGAACTGGCTGCTAAATACATCACTACCTTCTTTGGATACGGGATGGACATGGATGGTATTAAGGAGCAGTTTGACGGTATTTTGAACTACTACAAAAACGAAGTAGAACACCGCTATAACGTTGATTTTGACCCCCGCAGCATTGTGGGTGATAACTACAAAGACCAAAACGAGCGTATGTACGGTAACAACGATTACCGCGGCCCGCAAGGCGACCACGGTAGCCACGTAGCCGGTATTATCGGTGCGATACGTTCTAACAACGTAGGTATTAAAGGGGTTGCCAACAATGTGAAAATTATGATTGTGCGCGTAGTGCCTGATGGCGACGAGCGCGATAAAGACGTTGCCAACGGTATCCGCTATGCGGTGGATAATGGCGCTACGGTAATTAACATGAGCTTTGGTAAATCATTCAGCTATAACAAGCAAGTGGTTGACGAAGCAGTTAAATACGCTGAAAGCAAAGACGTATTGCTGGTGCACGCTGCCGGCAACGATGCAAAAAACACTGATGTTGAAGACAATTTCCCTACCGATAAGTTTGAAGGTAAAGGTTCTGCTAAAAACTGGATTGAAGTAGGTGCTTGTGCCCACGAATACGGCGAAAACATTCCTGCTGAGTTTTCTAACTACGGTAAAAAGAATGTAGACGTATTTGCTCCCGGTGTAGAGATTAACTCAACCATTCCTGATGATAAATATGCTTCGTTTAGCGGAACCAGTATGGCCTCGCCTGTAACTGCAGGTGTGTGCGCGCTAATCCGTTCATACTTCCCTGAACTGACTGCCGAACAAGTGAAATCAATCATTATGAAATCAGTAACCCCAATCACTATTAAAGTGAAAACCCCCGGTACTGAAACCTTGGTTGATTTTAAAGAACTGTGCATCAGCGGTGGTGTGGTAAACGCCTACAACGCTGTGCAACTTGCTATGAAAACAAAGGGTAAAAAGAAATAATACCCTAAGCAAATACACTACTCAAAAGCCGCCTTGCGCGGCTTTTGTTGTTTATAAGCCGCCGTCCTCCCGAACTCGCTTCGGGATCGCATTGGTGTTTAGCGCGCGTGGGTATTGCGATGTTGAAACAAGTTCAACATGACGGGGTGTAAGCATTGCAAGCCCAATTTGTCATGCTGACGAAGGAAGCATCTTATAACAAATGTGTTTTAGCTTCGTGTTCACAGAGTTGGGATAGGAAATTTCGCTACGCTCAATTTGACAGTGGGGTTAGTGCGGATGGTTTCCTGAGCCTGCCGAAGGGTGCGGTTGCCTGTCCTCCCGAACTCGCTTCGGGATCGTACTCAATAATCACAACCTCATCACTTTTTTTCCTGCCACGTTTAGGTATCAACCCCAAAGTAAGCATCCCGTTCAAGGGTTTTCTGTGTGGGGTTAATTTCAACAGCCTTCAAATAGTGTTGCTTAGCTGTTTCAGTATCATCAAAATGATCCTTTAACAAATAAGCGTAGTTTGTATATGCTTCTGCGTATTGTGGGTTAATTTCCACTGCTTTTTCGTAATGTTCTTTAGCTCCTTCATAATCCTTAAAGTGGGCATGTAATAAACCTGCATAATTATAATGGATTTTTGCATCTTGAGGATTAATTTCCACTGCTTTTACGTAATACTCTTTAGCCCCATCATAATTGTCAAAGTGAACTTCTAATAAAATCGCATAATTGTTGTTGGCATCTGCTTGCTGAGAATTAATCTCCAATGATTTTTCGTAATGCTCTTTAGCTCCCCTATAATCCTTAAAATGGTTCTTTAATATAATAGCATAATTGTTGTGGGCATTTGCATACTGAGGGTTAATTGCCAAAGCTTTTTCATAAGCGTTTTTGCTCACCTTATATTTTGCTCTTTTGGGGTCTTGATTAATGTAGCCTTTTGCAAACCATCCTAAATAATCTGAAGGATAGTTTGCTATGTAGTTGTCTATCGCTATTTGTTGGTCTTCCTCCTCTTCAATTTCAATTATTTTTATTAGTTCTTCAAGTTTTGCAGCGGCTTGGTCGTTTATGCCGATTAAATCAAACATGGGTTTGTAGTTACTACTCTTAAGATTTTCTAAATTAAGGCAATTAGTATCTTTAATATATGCCAAGAAGCTGTCTACGTTATCACAAATGTTGGCGTAATGTTTTAAGTCATCTTGAATACTCGCAGCCTGTGTAGGGTTTAACCCCTTTAAAAGTTCTAATGCCTCGGTTCTTTTTCCTTGCCAATATTGCAATACATCCGCCCTATCCTTTGGTTGAAAAATTTTTGTACCAGGTACTAATACGGGTAATATTTTTTCTTTGAAATCAGGATTTTGTAGCAACTCCATGATTTCATACATGCAATTAGCAGAACGAATGAACTCATTGCTTACCAAAACCACCACATAATCGTGTCGGTTAATGGTTTTCATAAATTCTTTGATATTACCCTTGTACCCTACATCTCGTATATCGCGATTTAAGGTTATTCCTGTTACTTGGAAATCTTTGTCAATCTCGTCGGCAACGGTTGAGTTAGACCAACTATACGAAAGAAAAATGGTGGGTGTTGCTGTCATCTGCAATGTATTTAGCTAATATTCCTTTACCTCAAAAATAAGGGTTATTAATAAATAACTAAATAGAAAAATGAAGGTTGGTTATCTGCCTTCCTCAATCCCTCCTAAACATGGCGTGAAACCACCCGCAAGGTCTTTGAACGCCCAGCGACATTGGGTACTCGAAAGAACTGTGAAATAGGATAGCATCCGCAATGTCCTCCCCTTGGGAAGGATTAGGAGGGGGAACAAACCCGTCCTCCCGAACTTGCTTTGGGATCTCATTGGTGTTTAGCATGAATTGGTATTGCGATGCTGAAACAAGTTCAGCATGACTGTTTTGTATTGCTTTCCACCCCCTGCCCCCGCCTGCGGGGGACATTGAACGCCCAGCGACATTGGGTACTCAAAGACACTGTGAAATAGGATAGCATTCCCAATGTCCTCCCTTTGGGGAGGATTTAGGAGGGGGAACAAACCCGTCATCCCGAACTAGTTTCGGGGTCTCATTGGTATTTAGTATGCGTTAGTATTGCGATGTTGAAACAAGTTCAACATGACTTCCACTCCCATCCCACAAACCGCTATAAAATTGTACCTTTGCAAAAATTTTTGCAATGACTACTTCTTCTCAAACATACAGTGCTAAAGAAACCCTATCAAAATTAGGAATAAACGAACTTAACGAAGCTTCAAGCACCGGACAGGTGTGGGCAAGTCCCGCAACTGCCGAAGTGCGTGAAATATACTCACCCGCCGACGGGCAACTGATTGCCAAAGTAAAAATGGCTACCGAAGCCGAATACAATGCCATGATGGAAAAGGCGCAAGAGGCATTTGCCTACTGGCGTACCGTACCCGCACCAAAACGCGGCGAAATCATCCGCCAGTACGGTAACAAGTTGCGCGAATACAAGCAACCGCTGGGCGAATTGGTAAGCTACGAGATGGGTAAAATTTTGCAGGAAGGTTTGGGCGAAGTACAAGAGATGATAGACATCTGCGATTTTGCAGTGGGTCTTTCACGCCAGTTACACGGGTTAACCATGCACAGCGAGCGTCCTAACCACCGTATGTACGAGCAATACCATCCCTTAGGAATTGTGGGCGTTATTTCGGCCTTCAACTTCCCCGTAGCGGTGTGGAGCTGGAATGCTATGTTGGCTGCTGTTTGCGGTGATGTAACCGTTTGGAAACCCTCTGAAAAAACACCCCTTACTGCCATTGCCTGTACAAATCTAATGGCAGAAGTATTGAAAGAAAACAACCTGCCCGAAGGTATATTTAACTTGATAATCGGTGATTACCGCATTGGTGAGTTAATGAGCAACGATAAACGTATGCCTCTTGTGTCGGCCACAGGTTCTACTCGCATGGGTAAACTGGTGGGTGCTGCCGTGGGAGCACGTTTGGGTCGTGCCTTGTTGGAGCTGGGCGGAAACAACGCCATCATTATCAGCGAAAACGCCAACCTCGATATGGCTTTGCGCGCTGTAATATTTGGTGCTGCGGGTACTTGCGGTCAGCGTTGTACCACCACCCGCCGTATCATTGTACAAGACAGTATTTACGACAAGTTTAAAAATATGCTGGTGTCGGCTTACCCACAGCTAAACATCGGCCATCCATTAAGCAACGGCACATTGGTAGGTCCGTTGATTGATAAAGACGCAGTGAAAAACTACCAAACCGCTCTTGATCAACTGAAACAACAAGGCGGTACTGTGTTAGTAGGCGGTGAAGTGCTTTCAGGCGAAGGATATGAATCGGGTTGTTACGTAAAACCCACCATTGCCGAAGCACAAAACCATTACCCCATTGTGCAGCACGAAACTTTTGCCCCCATCTTATACTTGCTTAAATACAGTAACATAGATGAAGCCATTGCTATGCAAAACGACGTGCCACAAGGGTTAAGCTCGTCGATATTCTCAAACAATATCTTAGAAACCGAACGCTTTTTGGCAGCAGCCGGCAGCGATTGCGGTATCGCCAACGTGAATATAGGCACTTCGGGTGCTGAAATCGGCGGGGCTTTCGGCGGTGAAAAAGAAACCGGAGGCGGTCGCGAAAGCGGTTCAGATGCTTGGAAGGTGTATATGCGCCGTCAAACCAATACCATCAACTACGGTACAGAATTACCGTTGGCACAAGGCATACAATTTAACCTGTAATAGCGTCTTTTCATATAGTATGTTAAAAGGGATATGGGCAACAGCTTGCGCACAAAGGCTTCTTATAGCCTTTACTATACTGCTTCCTTTTAGCGCGTTTGCCCAACAACCTCAAGAAAAGTGGGGCTTTACAGCTTCAGCATTGGGTGGGTATGTATGGGCGCACAAAGGTTCGGTAGCTAACCTTAAGGCACACGTGTACGGTGGTATGCTGGGTTTTAAATTTCAAACAGCCAACCGCAAACAGTGGCACCGCATTTATAACAAGCCTGCATGGGGAGTAGATGTATTGTATCTGTACTACGGTAACCCCAATATTGTAGGTTCGGTTTACGGGTTGTTGCCTTACGTTGAGTTTCCGTTTTTTAAGAAATTCGGAGCTAATTTTAATTTAAAAGTAAATTGGGGTTTGGGGTATGTAACCCAACCGTTTGATGTGGTCGCAAATACTGATAATAGTGCTATAGGCTCGCGCCTTAATGGCAGTTTATGTGTACACGGTATTATTAATATCCCACTTACATCCAAAAGCGAATTAAATCTTGTGGGCGGCCTCACCCATTTTTCAAACGGTAATTTTAAAATGCCCAATTTGGGGATTAATTCACCCGAAATAAAAATTGGTTATACCCGTTATTTAAGAATCAAAAAGGTAGAGGAAGAGTTGCCCAATGATATGGATACCCTGCGCAATTCATACCTTATAACGGGAGCCTTTGCCAGTAAATACACCGACTATATTTTTCCTAAACGGATTTTAGTAGGCAGTTTACAATTTAAATACCTGCGGACATTTTCTGCCAAAAGTAAGTTTGGCGGGGGATTGGACTTGTTTTACGACGAAGGTAATTTTTATGTAGAAAACCGAAAGGGTTCGGCCTCAAAAGGAAATACGGGCAAGGCAATAGAGGTCGCCGTAAAAGTTGGGCACGAGTTGCAGTTTGGCAGGCTGGCATTAATTACAGACATAGCTGCGTATTTATACAATACCAACAAAGTAAAAGGTCCTGTTTACCAGCGAATAGGTCTTAGGGGACAGATTACAAAACAGGTGGGTCTTTATGCAGCATTAAAAGTGCATTTTGCCCGCGCTGATTATTTTGAATGGGGTGTTAATTACAGAATAAATAACCGTTGAAAAAATACGTATACATACTACTAATCATAGGGTATTTCTTTTCGGCCTGTAAAGACAAAATAGGCCCCGAAGAATGTTTTATGGCGGCGGGAAAAAACGGTAGCCGTGAGGTAACAGTGGATAATTTTAAATCAATTATCACCAGCGACCGTTTGGTGTTACGCATTACGCAAGACACCGCTCAACCTCAAAAAGTAGTGCTAAAGGGTGGCGGAAATGTGATAAAAAATGTATCGGTGGCAGTAGATAACGGTCAACTAATTATCGACGACCGTAATGTTTGCAACTGGACACGTGATTTCAGCAAAAAAATAATTGTAGAAATTAATTGCAAAACCTTGCACGGTATCACACTGAACGATGCCTCTGAAATTGAATTTACTGATACACTAAAGTCAGATTCGTTGGTAGTATTTCAGCGCAGTTCAGGTAAGGTCAATCTAAATATAAAGGCAGGTAAATTTGAAGTAAATCACGAATCAACAGGAGTGCTGGATATTAAAGGGTATGCGGCCGTGTTTGTGCCTGTGATGTTTGATGCAGGAAAATTAGATGCCCGCAACCTGCAAGGCGATTACACATTTGCGTATCATTACGGAATAAACGAGTTACACGTGAAGCCCTTTAAAGTGCTGCATGCCCTTGTAGGCAACAGCGGTAATATCTTTTATTACGCCGAACCTGTTGAAGAACCGCTAAAAGTGGAACGGATAGGGAACGGAAATGTGGAGCGGAAATAACTGCCATTTTGACAATAAAACCCTTTGGCAGTAATATTGCAGGCTGGCGAGTAGCTATAAAATATTGAAAACATCAGGATTAAATAAATTAACCCGAAAAATTTTTGGTAACAAACGTATGACAAACCACGAAACTGAGAACAGGGAAGAATTGAACGAAAATGAAAATGCAGCGGCCAACGAAGTGCCTGTAGATACACACGTGGGCAGTACTGACGAATCGACAGAAAAGGAATTAAATCCGGAAAATGTGGAGGCTGCCGCAGAAGAAGCAGCAAAAAGCAAAGTAAGTGTAGAGGATAAGCTAAAGGCTGAAATTGCGGAACTGAATGATAAATACCTGCGCCTGTACAGCGAGTTTGATAATATGAAACGTCGCAATGCCAAAGAACGCATCGAGTTGATGGATACAGCCGGTAAAGATATTTTGTTATCTTTTATTCCTGTTGTAGATGATTTTGAACGTGCCCAAAAAGCCTTTGAAAACTCAACGGATATTGAAGCGGTAAAAGAAGGTGTAACGTTAATACACACCAAGTTTTTAAACATACTTTCGCAAAAAGGAGTAAAAGCTATTGAATCAAAAGGTCAGCCTTTTGATGTGGATTACCACGAGGCAATTACCAAAATACCCGCCCCCACCGATGACCTTAAAGGCAAGGTAGTTGACGAGGTTGAAAAGGGCTACACCCTTAAAGATAAAGTGATACGTTTTGCTAAAGTTGTAATAGGCGAATAATGGCTAAAAGAGATTATTACGAAATATTGGGCGTGGGGAAAAACGCCACCGCGGAGGAAATTAAAAAAGCCTACCGCCAAATGGCAATAAAGTACCACCCCGATAAAAACCCCAACAATCCTGAGGCTGAGGAGAAGTTTAAAGAAGCTGCCGAAGCCTACGAGGTGCTAAGCGACCAAAACAAACGCAGCCAATACGACCAATTCGGTCATGCAGGCATGGGTAACCGTGGCGGCTACGGAGGTGGCGGTGGTATGAGTATGGATGATATTTTCAGCCAGTTTGGGGATATTTTCGGTCAAGGAAGCCCGTTTGAGAGCTTCTTTGGCGGAGGAGGAAGAGGCAGTAGGGGAGCCGTAGGCTCAAACATCCGTATAAAAATTAAACTTACCCTGCAAGAAATAGCCAAAGGCGCCGAAAAGAAGGTGAAGTACAACCGTATGACGGTGGCCAAGGGTGTTAACTTCAAAACTTGCCCAACTTGTAACGGAGCTGGCGCTGTGCGCCGAGTTACCAATACCATTTTAGGACAGATGCAAACTACCTCTACTTGTAACACTTGTAGCGGTAGTGGTAAAATTGTTTCGGAACGTCCCGCTGGTGTTGGTCCCGACGGCTTAATCGCACAGGAAGAATTTGTTGAGCTTAAAATCCCGGCAGGTGTTGAAGAAGGAATGCAACTATCGGTAAGCGGCAAAGGAAACTCTGCGCCAGGTGGCACAGGTCCTAATGGTGATTTGATAGTGCAGATTGAGGAGATTGAAGACGAAAACCTGAAACGCGACGGACAGAACGTGCTGTATGTACACGACATCAGTTTTTCAGACGCAGCGTTGGGTACCAGTATCGAAGTGCCAACGGTTGAAGGTCGTGCAAAAATTAAAATTGATGCCGGTACACAATCGGGTAAAGTATTGCGCCTGAAAGGCAAAGGTTTGCCTACAGTGAACGGTTACGGACGCGGAGACCAATTGGTACAGATAAATATTTATACTCCTACAAAACTTAGCAACGAAGAAAAAGCCCTGCTTGAAAAACTTCGCGATGCTGAGAACTTTAAGCCCAATCCTGCCCATACTGATAAAAGCTTTTTCGGCCGTATGAAAGAGTTTTTCGGTTGCTTCGCCATCGGCGCATCCAGCCTGCTTGGGTTTATCAACGGATAATAATAGCATATAATGACTTATAGAAACGGTGAACTGCAAATGCAGTTCACCGTTTTCTTTTATCGGCCAAAGTAAAATCAATGATGCTTGAAGTATTGGCGCTTTGTGCGGCTGTTGTCCAAGAAAAGTGTGAAATTCAAGTTTTCGTTCAGGGTAGGGAGTGATTCGAAAGGCAAAACTTGAATTTGGTTTTCGTGGTGGGCTTTTTGTTTACTTTTTGCCCAAACAAAAAGTAAAGAGCAAGTATTTAAAAGTATAACTGTAATTTTTCTTGCACTAATTCAGTAATTACTAACGTTACCTCAACGCGTACCACTTACTTTTCGATAAAGAAAGGTATAAATAGATACAGCCTGTGGCTTTATGCCCGTTAACCTTTATTTTTGCTCAAACGCATGATATTGCAAATACAAACAACCTATCCGCTTTGGTGGATTATACCCTGCCTGCTGGGTGCAGCAGGAGCGGCATGGCTGCTATATACCCGTAATCCCTTTGGTGATGACGAGGTAAAACGCCGCTCGCCTTTATATATCTCACTCATAGCCATTCGTTTTTTAAGTGTTTTTCTGTTGTGCTTTTTACTGTTAGCACCCTTTATAAAATCGTCAACCAAAAAAATACAAAAGCCTGTAATTGTATTGGCTCAAGACAATAGCCAGTCGATAACCGCCAACAAAGATTCAGCCTTTTACAAAAACGAATACCCCAAAAAACTGCAAGCCCTTGCCGAAGAACTGCGTAAAGACTTTGATGTGAAACTGTTTGGGTTAGAGGACAAAGTAAGTGAGGGAACTTCATTTAATTACAGCGGCAAGCAAACCAACCTCAGTAGCTTATTTACCGAGATTACCAGTCAGTACGAAAACCAAAACCTTGGCGCAGTTGTCATTGCTTCCGATGGGTTGTTCAACAGCGGTTCAAATCCAGTTTATGCAGCAGAAAACAGCAAAGTGCCTGTGTTTACTGTTGCTTTGGGCGATACCACCGTGCCCCGCGATGTATTAGTAAAAAGTATCCGAAACAACAAAATTGCGTATTTGGGCAATACTTTTCCTGCTGAAATAACGGTTGCTGCCAGCAAGCTCAACGGGGCTAAAACAACCTTAACCGTAAGTAAAAACGGTAAAACATTATTCAGTAAAGAACTAGCTATTACAAACGATAATTTATCACTAACCGAGAACCTGCAATTAGCCGCAGATGAACCCGGTACGCAACACTATATCGTACAGCTTACTACCGTGAGCGGTGAAATCAGCTACATAAACAACCGTAAAGACTTTTTTATTGAAGTACTTGACGGACGGAATAAAATCCTATTGCTTGCACCTGCTCCGCACCCTGATTTGGCAGGGATTAAACAAGCGGTGGAAAGCAATCAGAACTACGAGGTAGTAATCACATTTGCTTCAGGTTTCACCAACTATAATGACCTTAAAAAATACAACCTGGTAATATTGCACCAGCTTCCCAATATTGAAAACCCTGCTGAAAACCTGCTTGCAGCTGTTGAGAACAGCAAGTTGCCGGTGTTACACATTATTGGCACTCAAACCCTAATCCCGATGTTTAACGATTTAGGGACGGGGATAGCTATCAGTAATTACCGCAATCAAATTAACGATGCTTTACCCCTGCTAAACGATGGGTTTTCGTTGTTTACCCTTAGTGATGAAACCAAGGCCCGTTTGCGTTTTTGGCCACCGCTGAAAACTCCTTTCGGAACTTATTCGCAGGCTGCTTCGGCAAACACTTTGCTGCAGCAGCAAATAGGTGCGGTAAAAACCCAACAGCCGCTAATCTACTTTAACCAAAGCACCGACAGACGTATGGGGGTGATATTAGGTGAAGGCTACTGGCGTTGGAGGTTGCAAGATTTTGAGCGCAATAAAAACCACGACGCAACGAATGAGGTAATGACCAAAACCATCCAGTACTTGGCTGCCAAAAACGATACCCGTAAATTCAGGGTGAATGCTCAGAAAAACACTTTTAACGAAAACGAGAAGGTGGTATTTGATGCGCAGGTATATAACGAAAGTTATGAAGCCATTACTGAACCCGATGTGAAGATGGATATCAAAAGTCAGGACGGGAAATCGTTTACCTATACCTTTAGCAAAGCAACTACAGCATATACCCTGAATGCCGGTTACTTTGCCGCAGGGAACTATACTTACAAGGCGACTGTGAAAGTAGGTAACCGAGAGGAAACCCTTAACGGCAAGTTTACAGTAATACCTTTGCAAGTAGAGTTGCTGGAGACCGTTGCCGACCACCAATTAATGCGCTCACTGGCCGAGAAAAATGGGGGTAGTATGGTATATGCCAACGAAATTGAAAAGCTTACCCAGCTGATTAAAAAACGTGAAGACATTAAGCCCGTTAGCTATATGCAAACAGCGTTTAAAGATATTATTAACCTTAAATGGGTATTTTTTATCTTGCTGGCACTACTGGCTACCGAGTGGTTCTTGCGTCGGCGCAACGGAGCCTATTAATGATGAATTATTTATGAAAAGGATAGTATTATTTTTTATTGCAGCAGTTGTTTTAGGTTCATGCGCTTCTAACGAGGTGGCAAATTCAGGGGATGTGAAACAAAGCACCATTCACCAGCAGTATTCTATTTCGTACGATGAGAGTGAAAATGTTACATGGGCGTATGCCACATATCGGTTTGGAGGCAGCAATGGCACTACTCTGGTATTAACAAAACCCGCGCAGGTTACTTTTAATGGGGATAGTATGCGCTTATCAACCAATGTTGTTAGTGGTGCAGGGTATAATTTAGCCTATAAAAAACCGATTGAGAACGGACGAGAATGTGAGTTTGTGTATATTGATACCGAAGGGAAGAAACACGTTAATAAATTAAAATTCAACCCTGTATTGATGGGCACACCTCCTGCCGAAGTGAAAAAAGGAATGCCCCTTGAGCTGCCTTTGTTTACTCAGCCTTTGCAACACGGCGAAAGCTTGCGCATTACTTTAAGCGATACTGTAAATACTGAGGAATTTGTGGTGGAGAATATACCTACAAGAGGCAAACTTATTGTGCCCGCCAATGTATTGCAACCTTTAAAAGGAGAAGTGACCTTAAGCATCTCACGGGTGTCTTCTATCCCGCTGCAAAGTGCCACTGAGGCCGGCGGCGGAATCAGTTTTGTTTATACCCTAAAACCCCGCAGGTTAACTGTGGTGGAATAGATGTTTTCAGGTTGATGGGGGAGTTAAGTTTCATGAACAGTTAACTGAACTAGTTTTTCAGTTCTAACTGATAATCCGTTAAATTTCGGAGTGTCCTTAAATAATAGTCGTTAGACACTTTAGATAACCTTTGTAAAAAATTATAAAAGCTCGAAAATTCAATTGGGTCTATTGAGAATTGGGATGTAAAAAGTTGTGAACTATCTATGATATAATTTTTTGCAAAATTTTTATCGCCTTCTTTTTCAAGATGTTCCATGAAATCTTGATGTAAATAAATCTTGAGTTCCTTTTTAAACTTTCGTTCGTCATTATTTATAGCCCTTAAATAATCACTGGCACCTTCATGGTTCATTACATTTTGTATAGTCGATAACTGGTTTTGGTAATGCCCTGAATAACCAATTACCAAACTAGATAACATAGAAGCATTGATGTTAATTTTGTAGATATCCTGTAATTTCTTTGTTGCACCATCTCCCTTTTTTTCAGCCAATGCATAGTTGAATAAAAAAGCTTTCTCATCCAGATCTTTTAACCATTTAGATTGTTTCTCTATTTCATTGGTAAGCTGAGTCAAAAGCAGAGAACTTTCTTTTCGTTTATATTTTATGTTGTCAAACTCAAACCACGTTAACTTTAATCTCTTAGTAGCAATGCTCTCCAATACATATTTGTCGTTTACATTTTGAATTAATCGGTCAATCTTCTTTCTGTTTTCTTTTGAATAAATGGACTGAAAAGTTGTGTTTTCAATTTGTTTTCGATCGTATTTTTTTACAAGTTCGTCAATATCAATATCCAGCACCCGGCTAAAATAGAAGTGGTTATATGATTCGTGTGTTTCAAATGCTTTCTGGGTTTCTGAAATTTTATCAATGGCTTCATCAGCGTTAATAAAATGCATTTTATCTAGGTCAATACCTGAGCTTTCATAAATTAAACGGGTAAGTTCTTCCTCTATGTTTTCCTCTTTGTTTACCAGTCTCAGCGCGGGTGTATTATCGTACTTTTTTGAAACTCCTGTCTTTTCAATGTTTGAAACACGTTCGGGTAACGAGGGGTGTGACGCCCATTGGTCTTTGAAATTTACTCTTGGTAATATTATGTTCTCAAAAAAATCAGGTGTAATAATTGGAAGCCCTTCCTTCATTTCCACTTCATTTCTCAGTGCGGTATATTCCATCATCCAGCGGTAGGCAGGATATACATTTTTTAAAAGTTTTCCATCATCAAAGTATTGGTCTAAATGCTCACTTAGTCTATTGTATGCTACGTTTGCAAGCTCAATTTTGTAAAGTCCGTTTTTAAGTGCGTCAGTGCCGGTTATACTAACAGCAATGCTATCTGCATGAAATTCCAAGTCACGAGATAAACTTAAAAATTCAATATTTATTATATTATAGACTTTGAGAAAAATCTTTTTTAGAACGTTTGTTACCGCAAGAGTTAGCTCACCGAAAAATCCAAAAATGGCTCCAAACTCAGAAGATTCTCCAACAGTTTGTTCCCACTTGTTGTCAGAATAAAGCAAGTCAGTAATTAATTTGTTAACCCTATAAATAAATACTGAAACCCAAGTTATCTTTTGTGAGAAGTGCGCAAATTCATGTGCTAGCACTGCTTTTAGCTCCTGCTCGGTCATTACTTGTATTAGCCCTAATCCAATATTAAGGTTTTGATTTGAAGGGTTAAAAAGGCTTAATAGGTTTGTTTCGCTGTGCACTGATGCACTCACCTCAGGTACTAGAAATACTTTTTTTGGTTTTATTGTTTTTACCTCGTCTGCAACTGTATTTATCAACTCAAATAGCTTTGGTTGTGTAGATTCAGTTATCTCAAATTCAATACGTGTTGTAGTTGATGCTTTGCCAGAGGGAATAAAAATTTTACCTAAGAAGAATACCACTATCAATAAAAATCCATTAGCCCCAATAAAAACGATGATAGTAAGCAGGTTGAATGCCGACTCCAAAAGCATTGATGTGTAGTAAATTGAATATAGAAGAAATACAATGCTAATTATCAATGAAATCAAATACACAATAAAAAAAACCACAATACCGGTGGCAATTCTTAATGTTTTAACTCTAAAAGAAGATGATAAATGTACTTTTGGAAAGCTATTCTGGGTCATATGTTACTAGCGAATAAACGAGTTGGAATCCAACTTACCCAAAAATATATTGTTTTTTCGATAAGCATTGTGGAGCCAATCACGTCCATAAACTAAATTGTAATCCACCAACGAGGTTATAAAATCTATTTGTTTTCGGTTGGGATGATTTTAAAAATAAAAAGCCCCAAAGTGTTTAAACCTTGGGGCCACCTTTTGAAAATGTAGTGTCTTATTTTGCAATCCTTCTTTCTTTGATACGGGCTTTCTTGCCTTTAGCATCACGAAGATAGAATATACGGGCACGACGTACTTTACCGTGCTTGTTCACTTCAATTTTATCGATAAATGGGCTATTTGCAGGGAAAATACGCTCAACACCAATACCGTTTGATATTTTACGAACGGTAAAAGTTTCGCTCATTCCTGCATTGCGGCGTTGCAACACAACACCTTGGAATTGTTGTATACGCTCTTTGTTACCTTCTTTAATTTTGTAGTGTACGGTAACAGTATCACCCGCCCTAAATTGGGGGAAATTATTGGTTTTTAAGTATTCGGCTTCAACCAGTTTAATCAAGTCCATCTCTGTGGTTTTTAAAAAGGACTGCAAAGTTACGTATTTAATTCACAATTGCACAAAATTTTTGCAAATTGTGCAATAAAGTATGCACCCCGTTAATCAGCCCTGTGTGTACAAGTGCAAATATAAGGTTTTACGCGGTTTATAAAAACGTAACCGATTGTACCATCAGGTTCACGGCCTGCAATTCTGTTTGCGCTTTAGCCTCGTTTTTTTGTTTGTTATCCACCAAATAGCGGCAGGTAAGTACCGTATTTTTATTGGCAACCAGCCATACAAATACCATCGTTTCTTTACCTTCAATCAGTATAATACTGTTGTAGTGCAATATGGTTTTGTTTTCGTTGTATTGGTACTTTGCATTCGGATGGCTGAAACTCTCATTGTCAAGATAATGCATCACTTCTCCGCTGTCGCTAAAGTTCCTACTTTCTTTAATCTCAAAAGTACCTGTACCATACATCGGCTTTTCAAAATGGTAGGTGCCGTCAGGGTTTTCAAACATGTTCCAGTCGTTGGGGTATTTTAGTGTAAAGTACTTACGACTTGAGGTGAAATCGCGTTCAGCAGGCATATTGGCTTGTGCGCTTGCAACGATTGATATTAGTAAAAAGCAAAGTGTGTATAGTGCTTTCATAGGATATTATAAAGATACAAAAATAGTAACCATTGGCACTTATTGGCGGATATTTTATGAAAGTGGGGCTTGTTTAAGGCACTATCGTTTAATAAACGTGCTGAATTTAAGAAAATCGTTTACTCTATCAGGTGTTACGGGCAGTTGGAAACCGTTCTTAAGCTGCAAATACCCTCCGTCGCTTTTTACATAGCTGTTTACATAGTTTATGTTTACCATGTAGGATTTATGGCAGCGAAAAAAGGTTTGTGAGCCCGTAAGAGCTTCCTCAAAGTTTTTTAGAGTGCGACTTACTACCAGTTTAGTTTCATCAGCAGTAATAATTTCTGTATAAGTATTATCCGCTTTCAGGTACATGATAGTATCCAGCTCTATAAACTTAACCATATTGCCCACCGGCACGGCTATTTTTGTTACCGATGTTCCGCCTAATACATCGCGTAAAAAACCAATCTCATTTTTGTGGTGCTTGCGGTAACGTTTAAGAGCCTCTTCCAACTCATCCGGTTCAATTGGTTTTAACAGATAATCAATAGCCGATAATTTGAAGGCCTGTATAGCGTATTGATTGTATGCCGTTGTGAAGATGATAGAAAAGTCTATCTCTTCATCGTCAAAAAAATCAAGCAGTTCAAGCCCGCTGTGTCCCGGCATTTCAATATCTAAAAAAATTAAATCGGGTTTGTATTTGCGTATAGCCTTTACCCCATTGGGAAGGTCTTCACAGTCTGCCATTACTTGAACCTCAGGGCAATACTCATTCAGTAGTCCTTTTAACAGCACTCTTGCCCTTGGTTCGTCGTCAATTATTATGGCTTTGATAGGTGGATTCATTGTATAATGTGTTCTCGTGGTTTACGGGGATGGTTATGTGTACTGTAGTTCCGGTGGCTATGCCTGAAAAATCGGTTTTATCGTTGTACTCAACCCCAATTTTATTGTTTCCTTTATTTAAAATCTCAATACGTTTAAGATTTGCCATTGTGGCAAACGGCTTATGCTTGTCGGATTTTATTTTTGCCAGTTCGCCTGATTTTTTTCGTCCAATTCCATTATCATCTACGCTAATGCACAAGTTATTCCCGTCAACGTAAAAATCAACTGTCAGTTTCTTTTTGCCCTTTTTGTGCAGTAACCCGTGTTTAATAGCGTTTTCTACATAGGGTTGCACAATCATCGATGGTATTTTAACAATATCAAGGTCTAAACTACTGTCAACCACAATGCTGAAGTTAAAATCATCCTCGTTAAAGCGAGCCTTTTCTAACTCTAAATACAGTATTAGGGCATCCACTTCTTCAGTAAGGCTCACCGTATCTTTTTCCGACATTTCCAAAATCATGCGGGTGAGCTTTGAAAACTTGGCTAAGTAGCTGGATGCGTTTCTTTTATCATCAGTAAAAATATACGATTGTATGGTATTAAGTGCGTTGTAAAAGAAGTGCGGGTTCATTTGCGATTTAATAGAGGTAAGCATGGATTGCCGCAGGTTTTTTTCAAGTTCAATTTTTTCAACAGCGCGCTTATTTTCTTTGCGGTGTATGCTCAGTTTCCATCGGTAATAAATAAAAGCCGTAAGCAGGCAAACAACAAATACCGCTGCCCAAAACCACCATTGCAGCCACAAAGGTTTTTTAATAGTAAACTGTATGGTTTGCGGCAGTTGGATTTCTCCCAGCTTAAAGCGGATAACATAGTTATCAGGCGATAATGATGCCAGCTTAAGCGTACGGCTGTTTGCAGGAGCTGCCTTCCAATCATCGTTGTTGATGCTGTAGTACAAAGTAGCGGTGCTGCCCGGGTTGAAAGAAAGTAACGAGTAATTAATTTCGATGTCGTTTTGTGTGTGAGCAACGCTGATGGGCTTAGAAATATCAAACGTGTATTTGTTGATTTTAAAATGGTTAACCACAAAATTGGTGGTTAACGGCTGGTATTTGGTACGAAAATTTACCATAATTAACCCCCGTTGCAGTGCAAACACCAATTTGTCATTCCATACTTCAATATCGCTTATTTCATTGGCCCAAATGCTGTTGTATATTTTTTGAGCGTTGTAGTTGTTGTTGTCTAAATCAACGTAAAACAATTGTTTGCCGGCAAACAGAAACAAAAAATTCTTAACAACTTTAATACGGTTTACAGAAATTGGAGTGTTTTCTGAAAAGTTGAAGGTTGATATTTCTCCCCGCGCATTAATGGTGTATATGGCTCCGTTGGTGTTTAGCCCGAAAATTTTGTTTTTGTAGCGTTGAAGTGAGAGTATAAAAAGGCTTTTGTTTTGGTACTTTACCTCGCTCATCCCTTTAGGTGTGAGCAACAACAACCCCAAATTGGTAGAAAAAAATATTTTGTCAGTTCCTTCAATATGCGCCACTGATTTTGCTCGTACACCTTCTTTTAGCATCGACGATGTTGCCCAGTAATTGTTATTTAGTTTACTGTTGTGTAAGCTATCCCAAATGCTTTTTAACGTAGATTTACTGCCGGAGTTAAAAATAAGACCTGCCACGCCCGATGCCGCGTAGGCATAGTATTTATCGTCAATTCGCTCAATGTCTTTTACTGCTGTTACCGATTCGGATATTGTTTTGCCGGCGTAGTCAAGTTCTTTAAACATTGAAGAGCTGGTAAAAATTCGTTTCGAGATGGTATCAACATAAAGGTTGCTAATGTCATGACCGCCCCCGTACGAGAAAATTGTGCTATATGAAAAATCGGGCAGGTTAGTACGCAGCACTTGCCCGGCTTGTGTTCCTACAAAAGCCGAATTGCCCTGCACAAAAATTGAGTTGGGGCGCAAGCCGCCCAGCTGCCACATCCGGGTGTTAATATCGGGTACCAACAAAATACCGTCGGCACTGGTCTGAAACCAAAAGTTTCCCTCCCTGTCTTTATAAACTCCTAAAATATTTTTATCAGTAAAAAAGGGTTTTCCATTGTTTATGTAGTTTCCGCTGGTATCAACGCCGTAAACACCTGCGGGCGTACAAACCCAATAGTAACCGCCAACATATTTTATAATGTGAATGAAATTAATGTAAGGGATGTTAAATTTTGTAACCACACCTTCTCCGGTAATTTCAAATGCAATGCGCTGTTCTTTTAATTGATTGTAGCACAAAACCCCTTTATCTGTAAGACATATCCGCCCTATGGCATGTTCAGCTTTGAAAGGAGTGGTCAACAAATTATAGGTTTCAGTAGCCGCATTGTATTTTACATTATATAGGTTGGTGGTGGCTACATAATAATCAGTGTTTGTGCTAATTGCGTTTGATATAAAATCGTTATCCAGTTTTTCAGAAGTAATATGCTTTAGCGTTTTTAGGTCGTAGTAATCAATGGCGTTTATGTGTGTAGCAATAACGCGGTTGCCCAAAATAGCAAACCCAACATAGCCCGTTGGTTTTTTTTGCTCAGGTAGGCCATGTAGTGTGTCGTTTTGTAGATAATACAAGTAACCATCAAAATTTTCGTACCAAATACGTCCGTACTTGTCTTCTTTCAGTGAGCCTCCCGCCTTTGAAGTTTGATCGGGGCCGCTGTACGTTATACATTCAAATCCATCGTACCGGCAAAGTCCCTCAGCGGTAGCCAGCCACATAAAACCTTTACTGTCTTGCAACACATCATACACCGTATTTGAAGGCAGACCGTCGCTAAGCGATATAGTGGTATAATAAGGGTCTTGTGCGTGCAGCAAAACAGATTGCAACACAGACACTACCAAAATCAATAAACGATGTGTTTTTGTCATATCCCTATCAAATATACCACCTCACAAGGGTTATCAAAGTTGCAAATTCCGCTATTTTTTTCACTTAAATCAGCCGCGTTAGTATGCAAGCAGTTTCAGATAGTGAAACCTTAAAAACGGTGGTTTACTAACTCAAAAATATAATTTACTAACCGGCAGTAAAGTAATACACGGTGCAATCTAATATTGTATTTGTTAACTGCTGTAGTGCATATTTATCAAGGTAGTTCTAGGTAGTATGCGTAAAATAATTTACCCCCAATAGTATTTTAAGCACAGTTTTAACTTTTTTCTTTCATAAAGCGGCCTGTGTGTGAGGTCGCTTTTTTTATGCTATTGCAGCGGCACTTTGTGCAACAAAACAGGCTGTTTGTTTCTTATCTCGCAAAGGGATAACTTTGCGCCGCTAAAACCATTAACGGTTGTTAGTTGTTACCCATAAGCATGTCAGAACTGTTTTACCCCATAAAAATTAAGCGCATTATACGTGAAACAAAGGATGCGGCTTCTTTTGTGTTTGATATACCCGAAAACCTGAAGGATAAGTTTACTTATTTACCGGGGCAGTACCTTACTATCTCTACTACAATAAACGGTAAAGAAGTGCGTAGGGCATACTCTTTCAGTAGTAGCCCCATTACCGATGCCGACCCTGCAGTTACTATAAAAAAAGTTGACGGGGGCGTGTTTTCATCGTTTATGAATGATGATGCCTTTGAGGGACAGGTAATGCAAATAATGCCGCCTATGGGCAAATTTGTGGTGAATTTGGATGCAAACAGCAAAAACCATTACGTGTTGTTTGCGGGCGGCAGTGGTATCACCCCGATAATGTCAATCATTAAATCAGTAATTGACAAAGAACCCAACAGCAAGTTGAGTTTGGTATATTGTAACAGGGATGCAGAATCGGTGATATTTAAGCAGCAATTGGCTGATATGGTTGCAAAATATCCTGCCACGCTAAAGGTTGTGTATTGCTATGATGTTGCTCCCGCAGAATGGACGGGTATTAGTGGCCGCCCCACGGCAGCACAATACATTGATATGGTGAAGCAAACCCGTTTGGATGGTTACAATACCGAGTACTATATATGCGGACCTACAGGGATGATGGACGAAGTGAAGAATGGTTTGCAAATGCTTGGAATACCCGGTGGTAAAGTACACAGTGAGTACTTTAGCGCACCCACCAGCAAAGAACCTGTAAAAACAGCTGCACCTGCCACAGCTTCATATGGTGATGAAGATACCTCAGGCGGCCAAAAAGCGTTGATTTTGCTTAACGGTCGTGAGCATGAGATAACAGTGCCTAAAGGAACTACGATTTTAGAGGCTGCAAAAGATGAAAATCTTGACCCTCCGTATGCTTGCCAAATTGGTGTATGTACTACCTGTAGGGCTAAATTGCTTGAAGGACAAGTGGAAATGGATGAGCGTGAGGGGCTAAGTGATAGTGAAATTGCACAAGGGTATATACTTACCTGCCAAAGCCACCCCACAACACCTAAGGTGAAGTTGATTTACGAATAAGAAGGTGCGTAGCGCCTATACCTTATCTTTTTAATTTTTTTAAGAATGTCATATAAAACCCCTTCCGAATCATACACGGTGATGAATGAGTTGGTATTGCCCAACGATACCAATACGCTGAATAACCTGATGGGCGGTCGCTTGCTGCATTGGATGGATATAGTGTCAGCCATTACAGCCCAAAAACATAGCAACCGTATTGTGGTTACCGCCAGTGTAGATAGTGTTTCTTTTAACGAAGGGATTGCTTTGGGTGATGTGGTTACCCTTACTGCAAAGGTGAGCCGCTCTTTTAAAACAAGCATGGAAGTGTTTATTGAGGTATGGTGCGAAAACATACCCAAAGGCCGCCGTGTGAAGTGCAACGAGGCATACTATACGTTTGTGGCGGTGGATGGAAACGGAAGGCCGATACACGTACCTGAGTTGAAACCCGAAACCGAGGATGAAGTGAAACGTTACGATGGAGCATTGCGCCGCCGCCAACTACGCCTTATTCTTGCGGGCCGCATGAAACCTGATGATGCCACTGAACTGAAAGCGCTGTTTATACATCCGTAATAGTATGTTATCGGTTATTAATTATCATAACCGATAACAAACAACAAATACCTAACTCCCTAGCCAGTTTTTAAACTCCGGTGCCCGTTCACGGCTCACAAACATTTCCTCACTCAAATCGGGTTTAAGGTAAATTTTTAGTTTGCCGTTAAAAGAAATATGCACGTCTTTTACTGCACTTAATGATGTGATAACCTTACGGTTGGCCCTAAAGAACTTTTCGGGGTTTAGCTTGCTTTCAAGCTGTTCAATAGTATAATCAACAATGTATTTATTGCCCGCGTGGGTAAGCATAAAAACCAGCTTATCTTCAGCATAAAAATAAGCAATGTCCTCAACATCAACAGGTATAAGCCGCTGTCCCTGTTTCACCAAAAACCTGGATTTATAAGTGTCCGGTCTAAAGGCTTTAATCAATTCGCCAATATCTATAGTCCCGTTTTGTGGTGTTTGCGCCAGTGTGTCGTATTTAATAAAAGCATTAACAAGCTCAATTTTATCAATTGGCTTCAGCAAATAATCAATGCTGTTTACTTTAAACGCTTTTATTGCATACTCATCATAAGCGGTGGTGAAAATAACAGGACATTTAACAGGAACCGCTTCAAAAATATCAAAGCTCAGTCCATCGGCCAGCTGTATATCCATAAAAGCCAAATCGGGGGCAGGGTTATTTTGCAACCACTCAATTGTTGTTTCCACACTGTCAAAATGAGCCACAATCTCAGCCTGCGGCCTGCATTCATTTATCAGCCCCATCAATCGGCGTGCGGCAGGGGCTTCGTCTTCTATTACTATAATTTTCATCGCTCAAGTATCAATGTATCAAAAATAAACAGCAATTAGCCCAAAGGAACCTTCACAATAAAGTCCGTGTCGGTTTCAAAAATATCAATACCTTGCCCGTATATATATTCAAAGCGGTTCATCAGGTTTTGCAAGCCAATTTTTGTGCTGCTTTCTACTGATTTTTTCTTTTGCAGGTTGTTACGGGTTACCAGCATTTGGGCGTCATCCACATAAATTTCTACCGTTAGTGGCTTTTGCAACGATATAATATTGTGTTTAATGGAGTTTTCAACCAGTATTTGCAAGGTTAGCGGCGGTATTTGCTTAGTATAATAGGAGGGAGGGATGTTCACATGCACGTGTAAGTTATCTCCAAACCGTATTTGCTGTAAAAAGAAATAGGCATCAATACAATCCAACTCAGTTTTTAAATCTACCGTTTCATTATCCTTGTATTGCAATAAATAACGGTACACACTACTTAGTTTTTGTACAAATTGCACTGCTTGGTCTGGGTCTTCAGGTATAATCGTTGCAAGAGTATTAAGGCTGTTAAAAAGAAAGTGGGGATTCACCTGGTTTTTTAACGAATCAAACTGCGATTGCAGGTTCTCTTTTTTTAGTTTCTCTGTGTTTACAAGAGCTACGTTCCATTGCCCGAACAAATACACTGCTTCATAAATGGCAGTAACAATGGTGGTAACTATTAATGATATAACCGCCACCTTAAAAACAATAGGAGTAGGGTCTTCGCAATCCTCCACATATTTAAACCATATATGAGCTACTGTGGTAGATAATACAATGGTGGCAACAGCCACCACTATTAATTCGGTAAAAAATCGCCTACGACCGTATTTCTGCCAAGGCAATACCTTTTCTAATAGTTTGGTTATGTTGGTAATTGCAGTATAAAGAACCGTGGATATAATGGCAGTGAAAACAAATGAGTTTAAAAACTCGCCCAGCCACTCAAGTGATGGGTCTTTTCCTTGCGCAAAATAGGCATCAAGGATATAATGCAAAGGCACTACTACAGCAATAATTAATATTACCAGCAGCGAGGCTTTTGAACTATTCCTTTCTCTATTTTTTGCTTTGTATTTCATGCCTTTGGGTTATTCATCCCTGCATCTTTAGGTAAGGTGCAGGGATGGTAGAGTTAAAATTGTGCCCTGTAAAACGGCACCGGAAATATACCGATTTGGTTAAATGCTTCAATGTTTCCGCTTTTGGGGTTGTATTGACGGGTCAAAATATTTTGAATATTAAAAATGTTTTGAATATCAATAGCCCACTCATGGGTTACACGTTTTCCGTTCTTCTTAAACCCGATGCGAAAATCGGTGCGGAAAAAGTCCTTCTCGCGTTCTGCATAAGCCTTTGAGTCATCAAATACCTGATATCCTTTTTTGCGACTTTCGTCAAGGTCAATAGCAAGATAACGTCGTCCCCCTGCGTATGTAACACGCAAGTTAAGGCTTAATATGCCGTTATTTTTGGTTTTAAACTCACGCCCAACCAGTGCATTTGCCACAAAGTTGCCGTTAAAGGCTGTATTTCGCCATTTATTATCACTTGCCAAATACTCACTTTCATACAACGATAAGGTGCCTAAGTAGTAAAATCCTTTGTTAAAGAAACGTTCAACTGTAAACTCAACACCATAGTTACGCCCCAAACCCTTATTTACCAAGCTATCCACATTGGGGAAGCCAAAATCGGCACCAAAGTTAATTGTGCTATAAGTACTTGGGTTTTGGGTAACTGCTACATTGTTTAAGTATTGATAGTAAGCTTCAGTTTTAAAGCGCACATTTTGGTTTACCAGCATTTCATATCCTGCTATAAAGTGGTTGCTCTTCGTAAACTTAATATTGCGGTTAGTTTCAATACTCTGGGTGCGCATAGGGTCAAGGTGGGTTAGCTCAAAATACACAGGTATGGGTTGCATTTGGCTGTGCATACCGTAACCGAAACTAAGCGAGTGGCGGGTGGCAAGTTTATATTTAAACGAAGCACGAGGTTCAATAGATGTGCTATTGTTATGAAACAAATGGTTGTAGTGCAAACCGGCATTTAAGGTTGCTTTTTCATTTATTTTCCAGTTCCAGTTTCCGTAGGCCTGCCCCAAAAACAACTCTTTATTGTCATAATCGTACTGGCGCACCCACGATGCGTAATTCTGTCCGCCTGATACACTATCAACCCTATAAAAACTATCATTTGCACCTGCTGAGAAACGTGTTCCTATTATCCCGAATTTTAAGCTGTGTTTAGCGTTAAGTTTTTGATTAACAAAACTGTGTATTGAGTTACGGACGGTATAGTTTTCGCGGCCGAAGTTGCGTATTTTTTGGATAGCAGGGTTTAGCGAGTCAACTACAGTACGGTTGCGTTCGCCCGATGTGCTGATAACAGTTTTCATATAACTGTTTTTACCCAGCGATATAGTATGTATCAATCCGGCAGCAAACATGCCGCTACTAAAATCCACGTCTTGCGGGTCGGCAAGTTTTGCAATTTCCGATGCCTCCTTTTTACTGTCCTGTATCAGAGTGCCGCTAATACCGCCAATAGCAAACAAGCTAAAATTTCCCAAGCGAGTTTTGCCGAAATTAAACTTCATGGTTAAATCCTGCCAACGGGGCGCACCGCTGCCACCAAAATTAAACCCTAATGTGCTCAGGAAGTCGAGCGTACTATATCTGTAATTAATTAAAAACGACGATTTCGATTTTTTGATAGGTCCTTCAGCCATAAACTCAACCCCGCTAAAACCTATCTGTCCGGTGTATTCATACTTTTCATTATTACCGTCGCGCATTTTTAAATCAAACACCCCCGATAGCGAGTTGCCGTACTCAGTAGGGAAGGCTCCTGTTATAAAATCAGAGTTTGATAATGTGTTGTTGTTCAAAATGCTTACCGGGCCACCGTTAGCACCCTGATTACCAAAGTGATTAGGGTTAGGTATATCCACACCTTCAAGCCTCCACAGCAATCCCAACGGCGAGTTTCCTCGTATCACAATATCATTTCGTTGGTCGTTACCGCCACCGGCCACACCCGCAAAGTTGTTGGCCATTCTGCTGGGGTCGCCCAAACCACCCGCATAGCGTTGCGTTTGGTCAATAGTAAACGACCGTCCGCTCACTGTCACCAATTCGTTATTGGTTTTGCCGGGGTCGCTTTTTGCGGTCACTACCACCTCGCTTGCCTCCACCACATCCTCTTCCATCGTAACATTCATCACCACTTCTTTGGCAGAGTTTACAATTACATCTGGTATCACTACCTCTCTGTAACCTGTGTAAGTAACCCTTATTGTATGGCGGCCTACCGGAACATTTGTAATTCTGAATTTTCCATCTACATCAGTAGATGCGCCTAATACCGGCTCTGAGTTTAGTAAGATAACAGTAGCACCTATCAGTTCGGTATTGGTTTCCTTATCGGTTACTACACCTCTTATGGTTTGGGTAAGCTGTGCATTAGCTGCAAAAGAGAAGCAGATAATTAACGTTGTGATGCTTATCAGTCTTTTCATAGTTTATTTAGTTGGTGCAGCAAATTTGCCATTGTGACAGGTATTAATAAATACTTGACTGATGAACTGTTGTTTTTTGGGAGTGAAGTTTCATATCAGGCTACTGAATTTTTTGCTCACAAAATTAGGTTGAGGTCTATCCGGTATTAAGGGTTGTTACTAATTGGTATTTTGTTTTTAATTAATGTTGTTTTTTACATAGCCCAATAAAAAGCGATATATAATTTTCAAAAATCAGGCTGTTTTTTGCAATAAAAACGTTTTAAAAACAAGGGTTAAAAAAATGTGTACTGCTTAAATAATCGTTTCTGCCACTCACATAAAACTTGGTTATAATCCTGTAATTCTGAAATTGGAGAGCAAAATTGTAATTTACCTTTGTACCGGTAAACTATAAAACTATACAGGCAAAACTACTTTATATGCCCAGCCTTATGAAATTTAAAAACTACATAATAATTGCAGCCGCGGCTTCGGTTGCATTGTTGCAAAGCTGTAAAAGAGACGGAGTTGATAATCCGGCTGGTTCAGGTACAAATACTCCTATTACAAGCATCGACCAAATGGTGGTGCCTAATAATTTTGATTACGCCACTACACACGAGGTAATGCTGGATGTATTTTTGGCGGATGGTGTTGGTGATGCATTTAAAGGAGTAAAAGTGTGCATTTATGATAATGTATTAGACCCTACGTTAAAGAAACCTAATTTATTATACACAGGCGTAACCGGTGCTGATGGTAAACTTACCGGAGCAGTTAGTTTGCCCACTTACCTTAAAAGTGTGTTTATTTATCCTTACAGTGTAGGTATTCCTAACAACGTAAGCATTCCTGTTGTAAACAAATCAGTTACTTTTAAATACTCAAACGGGAAAATACAATCCCGTATTGAGGCAGCAAAAAATTACCACGATATAAGCAATCCTGCTAACGCTACTTTAATGCGCAAGTCGGGCGTTGCAGATAAATTCTCAAAACGTTTAGGAACTTGGAATAGTAGCGGTGTACCCAACTATTTAGAAAGTCAGGGAGATAACCTTACCCAAGCGTTTTTAAATAAAATTACAGCTTCATTTCCTGAAAGTCGTTCAGTGCCAAATAATCACCCTGATTATTTGCTTGAAACCAATCAACGCAACCTTAAAATCGACTCGTTGTCAGATGTGTTCATCACTTTTGTGCATGAAGGTGCAGGTTATCAAAATTCACTGTTTTATTATGTGTATCACAAAGACAGTGTCCCTACTTCGGTTAACGATATTGATTCATTAATTGCTATTTTCCCTAACTGCTCATTTAGCGGCAGCGGTGGCGGCCTTAACGCAGGTAATAAAGTTAAGATTGGCCGTTTTAAAGCCGGCTATGTAATTGGGCTTGCAATTGCGGCTAATGGTTATAACGATGCTACCGACCAACTTACTGCGGGTTATAATATATGGTACACAAACAAAGAATTTAACAACGAATCGGGCAACTGGAAACAACACACTGCTTTGTTGTATGATGACGATACAAAACGTTTTGTGATTGGTTTTGAAGATTTGAAACGCGATAACAGCTCAAGTGATGAAGACTTTAACGATGTAATTATTTTTGCTACTTCAAACCCTGTAGATGCAATTGATGATACCGGTGTGCCTCCAATTGATGAGCCCGGCGATTGCGATAACGACGGAGTAACCGATGTGTACGATGATTTTCCTTGCGACGCAACAAAAGCCTACCGCCGTTTTTTCCCATCGGATACTGAATACGGTACGCTTTCATTTGAAGATTTGTGGCCTTATACCGGCGATTATGATATGAACGACCTTGTATTGCGCTGGCAGTTTGAGGCAATTGCTAATGCAAGCAACAAAGTAATTGAGTTTAAATGTAAATCATACGCGGCAGCAAAAGGTGGTTCGTTCCCAATTGGTTTTGGTATTCAATTCCCTTTTAATGCCTCAGCCGTTCAGCAGGTTACCGGGTCTCAAATTACCCGCAACCGTGTAACCCTTACAAGCAAAGGTCTTGAGCAAGGGCATACTAAAGCAGTGATGGTATTGTTTGATGAAGTTGCCGATCAGTTATCAGCCACCGGGCAATCGTTTTACAATACTGTAAATTATTCCCCCATATCATATCCTGATACCATCAAAACGGTAATGACTTTTACCAGCCCCATTACCTTTGGCGATTTGGGTACTTATCCTTTCAACCCCTTTATTTTTACTACCAATAGGGGCTCAGAAGTCCACTTGCCCGACCAGCCTAATACAGCCCTTGCAAACATTAATTTATTTGGCACCGGAAAAGATAACAGCATACCCAATAGCAACCGTTTTTATAAAACCAGCGGTAACCTTCCATGGGCCATGCACCTACCCATACAGTTTGCTTATCCTTCAGAAAGAACAAGCATTATACAGGCATATCTGAATTTTGCTAACTGGGCCCAAAGCGGAGGCGCTGCAAACCAGAACTGGTACCTGAACGAGCAGGGTAACATCAACCAGTCTAAATTATTTACGAGATAGTTTTTTTCATAGCGATAGTTTGGTTTAGAGCCCCGGTTAATGCCGGGGCTTTTTTAATTTTTAGTAATAAGTTTTATGTTTTTTCTGGTGTTAGCTGTTCATATAAAATAACCGCTACTCATATAAAAAACAGTACAAAACAACACACTTTGCGTGGTAGAGATAATTATCCGTAATACATTTGTTTACTATTTAGGAATAAAACCAACACACGTATAATGAAACTTAAAATAACACTTACTTCTTTGGCACTAGTGCTTGCACTGGCAAGTTGTAAGCGTGACGGCTTGAATACCGACAGCGATAGTGCTGCGGGTAACAACGTTTCAAGCATGAACGACCTTGTGGTTCCCAATAACTTTGATTTTGCTACTACTCAAGACTTAACATTGGATGTTGTTTTAACTGATGCCCAAGGAAATCCTTTAAGGGGAGTTCGTGTTGATGTGTTTGATGCCCCTACAGATGGCGTAAAAAGCCGCGAAGTTTACGCTACAGGAGTTACTGATAAAAATGGTGTGTTGTTAGTGCCCATGAGTGTACCTACTTATGTGAAACAAGTAACAATTTTCCCACATATAATGGGGGTTCCTAACAACGTTGAGGTTCCTATTGCAGGCAATACAGTTAAGTATCATTACATAAATGGTAAAATTCAATCAATGGTGGCACCATCAAGCCAATCATCAGGTGGGTTTGAAAACATTGGCAGCGGTTTTACCCGCAAATCAGGCGTTACCAGCACATTCTCGTACCGTTTAGGTACTTGGAATAGCAGTGGGGTTCCTAATTACCTTACTACTGCTGATACAGTTTCATCTGCATTTTTAACCCGTTTAATGTCTGCATTACCCGAAACTAAATCGGTGCCAACTAATAAGCCTCAATACCTTAACAATATTTTACCTGTTATTGAGGTAACGCAAACAGCTGATATTTGGATAACCTTTGTGCACGAAGGTGCTACCTATAAAAATTCATTATTTTATTACAAGTATCACAAAAACAGTCCCCCTACTGTTGCTACCGATATTGATTCTCTATACACCGTATTCCCTAACTCAAGCTTTAGTGGCAGCGGCGGTGGACTAACCGCTGGTAATAGGGTGCTTTTGGGTCGTTTCGGAAAAGATACTATGATTGGTTTTGCATTAGCTGCCAACGGTTTCAACAACTCAGCACAAATAACTGCGGGTTTGGCCATTTGGTATAGCCATAAAGATTTTAACAGCGAGTCTTCTTTCTACAAAGACCATGCATTGATGTTGTACGATTCAGCAACTCAACGTTATTTGATTTGCTTTGAAGATGTGCGCCGTGATAACGGTACCAGTGATAACGATTTTAACGATGCTGTGTTTTATGCATCGGCCAACCCGCCAACGGGTATTGGCAACCCTACTATTCCGCCGGTAAACCCAACAGCAGATTGCGACCGTGATGGTGTGCCCGATTTGTTTGATGATTATCCTTGCGACTCAACGAAGGCCTACGACCGTTATTTCCCTTCAAAAACTGAATTTGGAACATTGGCCTACGAAGATTTGTGGCCAAGTAAAGGGGATTATGACTTTAATGATTTGGTTGTTCGCTGGAGATTTCATGCAGTGGTTAGCCCGCAAAACAATGTGTTAGAGCTTAACTGTAAATCATTTGTTGATGCCAAAGGAGGTTCATTACCCGGTGGTTTTGGAGTTGAGTTTCCTTTTAATGCCTCAGTGGTTAATCAAGTTACAGGGTACGACATTACTCGTAGTCGTGTAACACTTACTAATAAAGGGCTTGAAGCCGGCCACACGAAAGCAGTGGTGATATTATTTGATGAAGCTGCCGACCAATTGAGTAAACCCGGTGGCTCTATGTACAATACCCGCAGGTTTGCCCCAATAGCATACCCTGATACGATTAATATCCGTATGACTTTCAGCTCAACACTGTCGTTCACAAACTTGGGTGTTTATCCGTTCAATCCCTTCTTATTCACAGGCCAACGTAATATTGAAGTTCACTTGCCCAACAAAGCAAACACAGCCCTTGCAAACACAGCCTTGTTTGGTACTGCGCATGATAATTCAATCCCCTCAAGCAATCGTTACTACCGAACTGTAAATAACTTGCCTTGGGCTATTCACTTCCCTACCAAGTTTAACTATCCTGCCGAAAGGTCAGATATTGTTACAGCCCACACCAAGTTTGGTGCATGGGTACAAAGTAACGGGTTGCTAAACAATGATTGGTATGAGAATAAATCGGGATACCGCAATACCAACAATATTTATACGCCGTAAAACTAACTAACTATATATGGATTACGGATGGGGGCCGGGTGTTATGCCTGGCCTCTTTCATTTATAAAGAAATAACAGGGAAAACTATAAGAATTAGGCTTTTTTACGCTTGAAGATTGGAACTGTGCTGCATGGTTCGCCATACATAAGGCTTTTTACGTAGGGGGCAAGCATGCGGGTAATTTCAGTATAGGCACCGGTAGGCACAGGTTTATCAAAGCAGCCTTTAATTACCACCATTTTATCCTCATACTCTTGCGGCGAAAGGTTTTGCAAAGCCTTCAAGAACAAAGCATTTTCAAGCATTTCAGCATTACCGAATATGAAAAAATGGGCATGTTGTTGCAGCCTTTCAGCCACAAGCATGTAAGCCCAAGTAGGCACCACTGCATCAGCAGAGCATATTATCGATACATTTTTACCGTTGTATTGTTCCCAATCGTGGTTTTTTACCCATTCTCTAAAATCTTTTTCACGCAAAATCAAGCCCATATACAGGCATTCTTTCATATCAAACACCACACGTTCGCCGGAGTGGTAAAAATCCTCAAGGTTTATAGTTATAAGCGCACTTTGCGCCACGCGGTTCACAATCTCGGTTTCCATATCAAAATGTAAAATTAACAAATAAAGTGCCTAAATGTTGTGCGGGGCAATATGTCAGTAAATAGTATCAAATTGTTATCTTGCGATTTATTATCGTTCAAATCAACGCCGATGCCCAATAGCCAGTACGCCGTTCAAAAGGCTTTTGTACAAAAATTAAAAGAACTTGCCCCGGCAAATACATCCTTAGCCGAAGAGATAGCGGAATTACTAAATGTGAGCGCTGACAGCGCATACCGCAGACTAAGGGGCGAAACTGCCATATCATTAGATGAAGCGGTAACACTGTGCACGCATTTTAAAATTCCGTTCAGCGCCTTTACCGAAACGTTAGCCGGTTTGGTTACTTTTCGTTACCGTCATTTGGATGAAAATGAAGAGAGTTTTTTCCAGTACTTGCAAAGCCTCGACCAAACATTGGATAAATTATTGATGGCAAATGAAAAACGTATTGTTTACGGAGCAGTTGATATATCCATTTTGCAACACTTGGGTTTTAGAGGGATAGGAACCTTTAAAATGTACTATTGGATGCGTGCTTTGATGGGGGTGAAACGAATGCAGGATAAAAAATTTGACCCCAATCTGATAAGTGCCGAAATGCAGCAGGTGGCAAATTCGATTCATAAAAAGTACCTGAAAGTACCCTCAACAGAGATATGGAGCGATGATATGCTTTTCCCCACACTGAAACAGATTGAATACAGCTGGGAAAGCGGTTGGTTTGAGAGCAAGGATGCGGTGCTTGCAGTTTGTGAAAACCTGCGCGAAATGATGTTTACAACCCGCGACTGGGCTGCACAGGGTAGCAAACTGTTAAATGAACCAAAAGATGAGCGGCCGCAAAACTATAAATTATACTTTAGTGAACTGCTAATTGGTAACAACACCATTATGGCATACTTAGACTCACTAAAGGCAGTTTTTTTAAGTCATCATACGTTTAATAACATTAATACCACTGATGTTCGTTTTTGTAACGAAACCGAAGAATGGCTTGAGAAGCACATGCAAAAGGCTACTCTTATAAGCGGCACCGCCGAAAAACAACGGGTAAAGTTCTTTAATCTGTTAGAAAAGAATATTGATAAAGTGATTGATAAAATAAAAGCAGATTAATTTACCCAATGCAACTAAAAGCCATTTAAAAACAGGTGGTGTAAGGCAGAAATTTGAAATTAGAACAAACAAGCACTATTTGGATATGCCGTATAAAACTTCGTTTGTTATATAGTAAATTGGTAACTAATTTTACAAAAACCTCCAGCAACATTGTCGTTCGAAGTCACAATATTGGGTTGCAGCAGTGCCACCCCAACAGCCGACAGGCATCCCTCAGCTCAGCTGCTGAATATTAAAGGTCGCTATGTTTTGATTGACTGTGGCGAAGCTACACAAAATCAGCTCCTTAAATATAGGCTGAGACATAGTAAAATCAATCATATTTTTATTAGCCACCTACACGGCGATCATTATTTGGGCTTGGTGGGTTTGTTGGCCACCATTAATTTTCAGGGTAGGGAAAACGAATTACACATATATGGCCCCGAGCCATTAGAAGCCATTATTAATGACCATTTTAAGTACTCACATACTGTATTAAGGTTTCCTCTGTATTTTCATACTGTGTACGACGATGTGAGCCGTGTACTTGAAGAGAACAGCACATTTAGGGTGAAATCGCTTGTGTTGAAGCATAGGTTGCCTACCACCGGTTTTTTGTTTGAAGAGGTAAATCCTTACCGCAAAATAAATAACGCTGCGTGCGAATTGCACGAGGTGCCTTATGCCTATTATGATGATTTAAGACGCGGGTTGGATTATAGAGATGATTTGGGTAATGTGATTGAAAATAAGCTATTAACTTTTGACCCTAAAGCACCGCGCAAATATGCCTATTGTTCTGATACTTGTTATTTTGAACCGGTGATTGAACACATTGAAGGTGCTGACATGTTGTACCACGAAAGTACCTTTATGCATGATTTGGTGGATAGAGCTAAAGAAACACTGCACAGCACTGCTTTTGAGGCGGCCACCATTGCACAAAAAGCGCAGGTAGGTAAACTGCTGCTGGGGCATTTTTCAGCAAGGTATAAAGACTTAACTCCTTTATTAGAAGAGGCACGAAGTGTTTTTGAGAACTCCTTTCTTGCCATTGAAGGGCAGAAGTTTGTGATTGAATAATTACCAGTACAGCCAGTAAAATTGAACTCCGCGTTCGCTAAATTCTATTGCGGGGAAGGGCATTTTAAAAATATTTAAGCCATAAAACACCCGCTGTAATATCTTGTTTTTTATTAGTGGAGTAAAATTAATATCAAACGACAGGTACCATTGTCTGTACCGAGCAACGTGGCTGTAGTCGTGTGCTATTCCTTGTTTATCCGTCCACACGTTATCATGCCCGCCATACATATCCTCTCCACTATAGCCAATACTCAGCAATAACCAATCAGGAAGTATTTTTCGGCCTGCAATGGCATTTACATCAATCGTAAGCCAATACGTCTGTCCGTTGTAATCCTTTAAAGAGTTTTGTATATAACCCGTTCCGAACATGTCAGGCCTTACCAAGGCCAGTGCTGTTGTATGGTAGCTATATTTGGCAATAGCAACAGCTTTGCCAAAACCGCTTAATTGTACATAGGCAAACAAGCTGCCCAGTACATTGGCAATTACATCGCCCCACGAGAATCCCCACGCCGCTGAAAAGCCATCCATTATCTCCACGGGCATTAAAATGAAAATACTTACCCAAAAGCTGTACAAGGCAGATTGCTTTATACTATATCCTGCCCAACAAAAAATATATGCCGGCATCAAAGCCCATTGAAAATGCACCACAAAATGTCCTACTTTATCCATTTGCAGCCACTCAGCAGTGTCATCAAAAAGATGGAACCCGTTGTTGGTACCTTCGCTATACCAAAGCCAGTATAAAAAAAACACATACAGCGGGTACATAATGCCCAAAGAGATAAGAAACCCTCTGGCCTTCTTAGGGTCGCGCAGCGGATTAGGCTTCAGGTAACTTTCGGGTAGTAACATGCTTCAATAATACTGTATTTACTACCCATTAGCCACATTATTAGTGTTAGGCTTGCGCATTTCAAAAAATAACTATATTTGCCCCGTATTACAGGTTCTGGCATATCCATAATGTGCTAAGATGAAAAGGGAACCACGTGTAAATCGTGGACAGTACCCGCTGCTGTAAATTTCAAAGGCAACCCGGTTGCCACCTTTTTGCCCCCTTTTGCCACTGTTGGCTAATGCTGACGGGAAGGCTGCAAAAAGCGAGAAATGAGTCAGAAGACCTGCCTGGAATACTTAAAAGGATTCACGCCTTCGGGAATAAAGGCAGGGGTTCAGTGGTACAATAGTTTCCAAACACATAAAAGCGTTCGGTTACCCCGTGCTGGCTGTATTCTGCTTATCCCGCAGGCATAATGTTTTTTACATTGAGCCAAAAAAAACTTTGTGTTTCAGTAGTTTGTATGGTTGCCGCCTGTTATGTGCAGGCGCAGCAGGATACTTTGTATGAAGTAGGTGCGGCAGAGGTTGTTGCCTACCGCGAACAGGTATTTAGTGCAGGCACCCATAGCTGGAAACCCGATACCCTGCTACTGAAGCAATACACGCCTAATACACTTGCTGAAGTAATGGGGCAAACGGGCATGTTTGTGCGCACCTATTCGCCCGGTACACTTGCCACTCCTATTATGAGAGGTACCTATGGGGTACAAACAGCCATTGTTTGGAACGGCTTTAACATACAAAGCCCCATGAACCAACTGGCTGATATGAACCTAATACCCTCCTTTTTTGTAGATGCACTTGAAGTGGGATACGGTAGCCAAAGCGCTTTGTATGGTAGCGGAGCCATTGGAGGTACTGTAAGTTTCGGGCAAACATCTGCTGAAAAAAATGGCCTGCATGGTAAAGTAATGTTAGGAGCGGGCAGTTTTCAAAACTTTCAGCAAGGGGTAAAGTTGAGTTACAAAAACAAGCGGTACACCGGCCGTGTGCGTTATTTTAATCAAACAGCACAAAATACTTACACCTATACCAATCCTACTAAAATTGGTAAACCCACTGATACCATGCGAAACGCCCAGTGGTGGAATAATGGGCAAGTGATTGAAAATTATTTTGCCATTAACAAGAATACAAAAGCCGGTTTACACCTATGGCACATGCAAGCGTATAGAGGAGTTGGGCGCACCATGATTCAAAACCAAAGCAGGGCCTTTCAGAGGGATGATGTGTGGAGGTTGATGGGTGATGTGAAATACAGCAAACTAAGAACCGAAGCGATTGTGCGTTTTATGTGGTTTGATGAACGCATACGCTATAACGACTCTGCAATTACACCTATACTGGTTAGTGATAACCGGGCTGTGGGCTTGGTAGTTGAAGGGGAGTATAGGTATAAGATAAATAACCGCCACGATGTGAGCGTGGGTTTAAACAACAGTAACTCCAAATCATCAGCAGCTGATTATGGTTCGCCTTCGCCCGTGCAATACAAAGGGGCACTATTTGTGTCACACCGCTACCGCAGTTGGGGCAATAAACTAATTACTTCGCTCACACTACGTCAAGAGTGGGTGAGTTTACGCAATACACAAGAGTTACCCGCTGTATCGCTTCAATCGGCACAAAAGCTCAAAATATTACCTTTTATACCTTCAATAGGTGCAGAGTGGAATGTTTTTGGGTCGTGGCATTGGCAGGCTAAAGCCTCACGTTTGTATCGTTATCCCAATTTTAATGATTTGTATTGGAACCCGGGCGGTAATCCCAATCTTAATCCCGAAAACGGATATAGCATTGAAAGTAGGGCAGGCTATAAAAAACGTTGGGGGATTGTGCAGGCTAATGCATCGGCAGGGGGGTATTATAACGACATTACCGACTGGATAATTTGGCTGCAAGGCGCAGGGGGTATATGGACTCCGCAAAATATACAAAGGGTTCAGTCACGCGGGGTTGAAACCCAAGCGGAGCTTAGTGCACGGCTTACTGCTGTAAGTTATGTAAAAGTTGATGCCCGTTACTCATACACTGTTAGCACCAACGAGAAAAGGAAAAGCCAATTTGATGAGAGCTATAAAAAGCAATTGCAATATGTACCCTATCACATGGCTGTATGTAATATTGCAGGCGGTTATAAACGCTGGTACATAAATATTAATGGCCAATACACAGGTAAGCAATTTGTAACCTCTGACAATACAGCTTGGTTGCCGGCATTTTATACACTGAATTTTATGGCAAGCTGGGGTCACAAGATAAATGCACTTGATGTAGAAGTGCTGTTACAGGCCCGCAACTTACTTAACAAAGAGTACACTGTGGTGCAATGGGTTCCTATGCCCGGGCGCAATTATCAACTTACTGTTCAACTAAATTTTTAACTCAAAACAATAAATAATGAAAAACCTGAAAAAAATCACCAATCTGGGCCTTGTAATAGCAATGGCTGCCACGGTATTATTTTTAAACTCTTGTAAAGAAGATGACGATGCCAAACCCGGCACATCAACCCCTGCAAGTTATAGCGGCGTTTTTGTAATTAACGAAGGCGGTTTCTTAAAGGGAAACTCAAGTGTTGATTTTTATAACCCGGCAAGTGGTGAGCTTAGTGATGATTTGTTTGCAAAGAAAAACAGCCGTCCTTTAGGTGATATTTTACAATCCATGATTAAAGTGGGCAATAAGTTTTACCTTATCGTAAATAACTCGCAAAAAATTGAAGTAGTGAATGCCGAAACCTTTGCTTCCACTGCTACAATTAATAACATGGGCTCACCCCGCTTTTTATTACCATTAACTTCATCAGGTAACAAAAAAGCATACGTTACTGATTTGTTTAATGGTGTGATACATATTGTTGACCTTGAAGCAGCAACTAAAACAGGTAGCATTACATTGCCCGGTTGGAGTGAGCAAATGGTTGAGGTGGGCACGGATGTGTACGTAAATAACTGGAGCAATAAAAAGGTGTACGAAATCAACTCAAACAACAATACTTTGGCAGATAGCATCACCCTAACCGGTGCCCCTAATGGTTTGGTGAAAGATAAAAATGGTAAGCTGTGGGTGCTGGTTGATTCAATTGGTACCACCCAAGCTCGTTTTATACGGATTAACCCTGCTGATAATAGTATAGAAGCCACAGTGTTATTCCCCGCGGGTCAATCGGCCAGCAAATTGGCAATTAACGGCAATGGTGATAAACTGTATTATACCAGCAGCACCGGTGTGTATGAAATGGATATAACTGCAAGTACCTTGCCTGCTACTGCTAAAAAAGCCGGTTATTTCTACGGTTTGGGTGTTGACCCTAAAGATGGTTCAGTATACGTGACTGATGCACTTGATTTTAACCAAAAAGGAATTGTTTATCGTTTAAAAGCCGACGGTTCTGAAAGCAATTTTAAAGTGGGTATTGTACCCGGCGGTTTCTTTTTTAATTATTAAAAGAATTGCGGGAAATTCACCTGTTAGTATTATTTATAATGAGTATGGCCGCCACAGCGGCCATACTTTTTTGTTTCTAATTATGTGAGTTTTCCTCAAGGGGGGCTTAATCAATGATTATTCGCTGTAAATCGCTGGTGGTTATTGGTTTCACAATATAATCTTTTACATCGCTGTATGTTTTTGCCTTTTCTAAGTCGTTAGGGTCAATAGATGAACTTATCATATAGATGGTAACAGGTTTATTAAGCGACGGTTTGATTTTTGAAAAACCCTCTAAAAACTGCCAGCCGTCCATTACCGGCATATTAATATCCAATAGTATTGTATCAGGTATCACATTGCCGGTTACTGAAAGATGGTTCAATGCTTTTAAACCGTTTTCAAATACCAGTATGTCGGTACAAAGATTGTTACGGGTAAGCATGCGCTTTACTCCCATCACAAATACTTCATCGTCATCAACAATGCACGTGGTTAAAGTATTCATTGTAAGAATATTTTAAATGTGGTTCCAATATTAATTTCGCTTTGTACTTCAATTTTACCGCCCATTGCCTCCACTTGGTTTTTAGCTATAAATAGTCCTATCCCTTTGGCATCGCTGTTTCCATGGAAAGTTTTATACATGCCAAATAGTTTTTCGCCGTGTTTGTTTAAATCAATTCCCAGACCATTATCAGCAATACGCAAAACTTTTTTATCATCTGTTTCAATAAAGTCAATCGTTATTACTGCAGCCCTATCCGGATGACGGTATTTTATGCCGTTTGATAAAAAGTTGAGTAAAATACTTTCCATGTAGGCCGCATTAAAGTCAACCTCAACATCCGCGGCAACATTATTTATTATTTTAACACCCTTCAATCCAATCTCGCCGCTAAGTACATCAATTGTTTTATCAATGTACTTTTTCAGGTTTATTTTTTCACGTTGTTTGTTAATGTTGGTTTGTATGCTAACTACCTCATTCAGGTTTTTAATAACTTCTGACAGTGCAACAGAAATAGCCTTTAGGTAGCCCACCATTTCTTCTTTCTCCTCAGGGGTTTCAGAGCCATCATACAAGCCTAACACCATTTCCATATTCCCCGTGTGCGACCTTAAATTGTGCGATACTATGTGCGCAAAATTCAACAATCGTTTATTTTGCTCGCCAATAATATCAATTGAGGTTTTAAGTTCTTCTTCTTTTTCTTTTTGCTTGGTAATGTCGGTAGCAATGCCCAAAAAGCCTATCAACTCACCGTTCAGGTTTTTTAGTCCCGTTACAATCAATTGCACAGGAAACGTACTGCCGTCTTTTCTCACATACGTCCATTCGCGTGTTTCGTGTTTACCTTGCTTGGCATATTCAACAAAAACATCAAAACCTCTTATCTCTCTGCCAAAAAGTTTAGTAAGTTCATCACCGCGTTTTTCCACCTCATCCTTTTTATGAATAATTGCCGGCGAATGAATATTCACCATTTCGTTTGCAGTATAGCCCAATAAAGTCTCAGACCCTTTGCTAAAGTAGGTGATGGTTCCCTTTAAATCTGTGCTTATTGTTGATACTTGGCTACCTGAGTCAAAAAGGGCAATAAGTTGTTGGTTTACTCGCAAAAGTTCATCTTCATCTTTTTTGCGCTTGGTGATGTCTTCAACCTGCGATACAAAGTGGTAGGGTTTTCCTTCACAATCTTTAACCAATGATACTATTAGCAGCACCCACACTATATCGCCGTTTTTGTGAAAATAGCGCTTTTCCGTGTGGTAATGGTCTATTTCGCCGTTCAGCAACTGGTTTAGCTTTTGTAAATCGCTGCCAAGGTCGTCAGGGTGCGTAATATCCTGAAAAGTAAGCTTCAGTAATTCCTCTTCTGTATAACCAACAATTGAACAAAGTCGCTTATTTATTTTAAGCCATTTTCCTTCCAGCGATACTACCGCCATTCCAATGGCAGAATATTCAAATGCTCCTCTAAATTGCTCTTCGCTAAGTTGCAATTCTTTTTCGGCAAGTTTTTTTTCAGTTACATCGTGTATAGTACCTATCATTCGTTGGGGCGCCCCATTAACATCTCTATAAACTTCGCCCAAAGCATCAACGTACCTAACATTGCCGTTTTTTTGTATAATTCTGAAACCAATGTTGTAGGGTTTTGTGTCATCAAGGGCTTCAGCAATTGCTTTTAAAACCCTTTCTTCATCATCGGGGTGCAGGGCACTTAAAAACAAATTGTAGTTGGCTATTACTTCGCCTGGTTCATATCCGAAAATTCTGTACTGCTCATCGCTCCAAAATTCTTTACCGGTAATTATATCCCAGTCCCAACTGCCTAGTTTAGCAATTTCTTGGGCTTTTAATAAACTCTGTTTGCCCTCTTGTATAAGTTTGTTAGAAACCCGTTGGTCTGTAATGTCAATACTAATACCGGTAAGCTTTATCACCTTGCCGTTTTTGTTGTGTTGCGCTACAGCCTGTGTTTTTATAAACCTTACTGCACCATCGGACCATACTATCCTAAACTCATTGTTTATTTCGGTTTTGCCATGCAAAGCCAATCGTAATTCTTTTATCACGGTTGATAAATCATCAGGGTGTATAGCTTTAAACCAAGCTTTAGGGCTACCCTGTAAATCATCAGGATGTATGTTGTATATCCTATACATTTCATCATCCCATATCAAGTGCGCCTTTTTTACATCATACTCCCAAATGCCAATTTGTGCTGCACCCGTGGCCATAAACAGCCGTTTGGTGGTTTGGGTTAGCAAATCGTTTGTGGTATTAAGCTTGCGTATGGTGGGTAAAAAAATCAGTGCAAAGCAAAGCAGCACAATTACAAGTGATGCAATTGAAAGCGTTATGAATGCTTTGTTGATGTAGTTTTGGCTTTCTGTGTGTTCGGTTTCAATTGCCGAAACTACCGACCTCATTTTGTGTAAATACTTAACGTCATTCTGGCGTATTATCTCCAATGCAGAGGCTGCTGTTTTACTGTTTGGATGCTCGTATAGCTGCTCGGCGGCGGTGGTGATATTTTCCAACTCAACAGCACAGTTTTCTAAAAGAGCTTTAACCTTGGGTGATGGCTTTTCTTTTATATCGTAATCGCCGTTACCATATAAAAGAGCATCATGCGCTTGTTTAAATTGCTTACAAAATTTAATAAGAGAATCCATCGACTCTCTTTCGGCCATTTGATTTTTGTTTATTTGGCCGGCAATGTTATAGGTGAGTTTTGAAACTCGCTGGCTAAGCATTCGCTGTCTGCTCGATATGTTTATGGCTGTTAGTGCATCGTTATTCTTTTTGGAGTTGTACTTAATAAGAGGAAAGTTGGCTACAATAGTTAATAAAATAATACCTAAAAAAACGAGATATCGGTTTCTCAACGATTTCGTTGTATTTATAAATTCATTCGTCATCTTTTGACTTAAGGGTCGTTAGCTAAAAGTTACCGTGGTTACAATTTAATTCAAATTTTTACAATAAAACGTTAAAAATTTTAAAAAAATGAGTGATTTTTTTTGTTTGGTCTATTAAGTAAGTTTATGAAAGCCTTATGAAACACCTTCATACAATGTTCAAAAGGCGTTATCTTTGTGCAAATTTTTAGAAAAATATGAACCAAGCAGCTTCATTGTTTGAAAAGCACAAGCCTACGCTTGATGCAGCCATAAAAGCCATTAGCGAACGTAATTATTATACTCCTTACCCCGAGAATCCCAAAGCGTATGCTGAGGATGGTGATGCAAACGGCAAAAGCTATTTTCAGAAATTGTTGAACAGCGAGTTTAACGAATTGCTGCAAACCGGCGAGATAGCGCACATAGGAGAAGAGGTTTCACCGTTTTTGCAATTGGGTTTAGGCATAACCTATCCGGCATTTTCGCCTGAGCAACTGATAAGCAATGCTAAAGCTGCCCAAAAACAATGGGGTAAAACCAGTGTAGAGGAACGCACCGGTATTTTAATTGAAACACTTGAGCAGGTAATACCTCGCTTTTTTGATATAGCTTATGCCACCATGCACACCACCGGACAAGGTTTTGTTATGTCGTTTCAGGCCAGCGGGCCCCATGCAAACGATAGGGCACTTGAGGCAATAACAATGGGTTATATGGAACTTACCCGTTTCCCGCAAGAGGTTATGTGGGTTAAAAACATGGGTAAGTTTGATATTAATATCCGTAAAAACTGGAAGGCAGTACCCAAAGGAATCAGCCTTGTAATTGGTTGCTCAACTTTTCCTACCTGGAACACAGTTCCGGGTTTGTACGCTAGTTTAATTACCGGCAATCCTGTTATTGTTAAACCTCACCCCAAAGCAATATTACCCATTGCCATTGTGGTTGCTGAAATTCAGAAAGTGCTAAAAGCAAATGGCTTTTACCCTAATATCGTTCAGTTGGCAGTAGATACTGTTACACAACCTATTACCAAACAGTTGGCTGAAAATAAAGAAGTGAAACTGGTTGATTTTACCGGAAGTTCAAGTTTTGGCAACTATGTTGAAAACCTTACAGGCAAGGATGTATTTACCGAAAAAGCCGGTGTAAACTCAGTAATACTTGATTCAGCAGCTGATATTAACGCAGTAATGCAAAACATCGCGTTTTCAGTATCACTGTACTCAAAACAAATGTGTACTGCCCCGCAAAACATTTTTATATCAAAAGAAGGCATTAAAACCCCTGATGGTGTTGTAGCCTATGACGATGCTGTGAATATGCTTGCAGAAGCAATCAAAGGCATTGTAAACCACCCCAAAATGGGTGCTTTTACATTGGGCGGCATACAGGCTGATGCAACCATACAACGTGTGCAGGCAGCCGCAGGTGCCGGCGGCCGCATGGTGCTTGCCAGTGTGCAGGTAGCAAACCCTGAGTTCGAGAACGCACGAACTGCCAGCCCAAGTTTAATTGAGGTGGGAGTAGAGCAAAAAGACCTTTATTTAACGGAGTGTTTCGGGCCGGTGGTGTTTGTAATTAAAACAGATAGCACAGCCCACTCATTGCAATTGGTTAAAGAATCAGCTCAAGCACATGGCGCTATTACTTGCCTTGCATACACCACCGATGCTGCTACACAAGCCACTATTGAGGATGAAATGAACAGTGTATTTACCCCTGTTTCATTCAACTTCACAGGAGCAATATTTGTGAACCAGCACGCAGCTTTTTCTGATTTCCATGTTACCGGTGGAAACCCGGCCGGTAATGCAAGCTTCACAAATCCTGAATATATTAACAAACGATTTGTTTGGGTGGGGAACCGTTTTGCATAATTTGTAGTCTATCACTAAACAATTAATAACAAACTAATTATGAAAAGGATTATTTTATTTGCTTTTGCCGGACTTTTGGCGTTGGGATTGGGTTCTTGTAAAAAGGAAGATAATAACGGCAATAATAACGGCGGTTCATCACAAAGTTGTAAGCTGAAATCTATTAAAGAAGAGATTTCGGTTGCAGGGAGCCCTTTGAGCTACAGTGGATTTGTGTTATACTATGATGGGGATAAAATTGTGAAAGCTAATTTTATTGATTCAGTTACTGGTAATGAAGATACAACCAGCTATGCTTTACTGTCGTACAATAGCGGAAATCTTACTGATGTTAAGCTTTATCAACAAGGTGTATTGGCTATTAATTTCAACAATGCCTACAACTCGTCAAATAAAATTACACAACGCGATTACAGCATAAACTCACCATTTGGGTTGGTAGATATTAACCAGAAGTATTTTTATGATGCAAACGGAAGAGTTTCGTACACCGTTCGTACCACCACTATTGATAATTTTCCCGGTGTAGGTAAAGTAGTCTCAAAAGACAGCGGTATATTCTTGAATTACAATTCAAAAGGACGCCCTGCAGGATTGATTACTTACAGGTCTTCTGAAACCTCAATGGGTGTTCAGCCGTATTCGTTTCAAGAAGAGTATAGTTATGAGTACGATGCAAACGGTAACCGTATCAAGGAATCTTCTAAATCAGACATAGCTGAGCCGTTTAAAGTTACTTTTACTGCAACTTTTGATTTGACTAAGACCCCCGGTGATGCCGAAACAGCTTATAAGTTGCTTACTCGCTTGGTGCCTGAAGATTGGACTGACCCCAACCTTACTTCAAAAGACATTGATGTGAACCTGAAAACCAGTCATACCGATGTTACTGATACCGGAAACGAAACCACAAGCACAACTTACACCTTCAATTCACGTAACAGCCCTATAACTGCTAAAGAAACCGGACCTTCACAAACCAAAAACACAGCTTATACCTACGAGTGTAAATAAGTTGTATTTCAGTGATATACATTTGAAAAAAGGTTGTTTTGAGCAGCCTTTTTTCATTTTATTAAGAATGAGTCTAAATTTAATCGCTTGTCAAACAGTTGTTTATACAAATATTATACAAAACACTTTGATGTTCAAACATTGATTTATAGCTTTGTGATAATTAAATACACCTAAATTATAATTATGAAAAAAGTATTTGTAGTATTATTTGCAGCAGCTTCGCTCGCGGCTTGCAAACAAAACACCAAAACATCAAACGAAGCAGGACAAGTGGCTCAAGCATCTGATTCAGCAGCAACTTACACTGTTGATGCTGCTGCCAGTTCTTTGGGTTGGAGCGGTTCTAAAGTTGTTTCAGGTTCACACACCGGAACTATCGGTATCCAAACCGGTATTCTTTCGTTTGAAAACGGTGAACTTAAATCAGGAAACTTTACTGTTGATATGAAAACTATCAAAAACACCGACATTACTGATGCAGCTGAAAACGCCAAATTGGTAGGTCACCTTTCAAGCCCTGATTTCTTCAACGTTGATAGTTTTCCTACTGCTACTTTTGAAATTACCAAAGTTGAAAAACTTGCTGCTGCTGATGCTGAAGGAAATACTCACAGCGTAAGCGGTAACCTTTCAATCAAAAATAACAGCCGCGAAATTACTTTCCCAGCTAAAATAAATACTGCTGACGGTACAGTAACTGCAACTGCAAAAACTGAAATCAACCGCTTGGAGTGGAATGTAATGTGGGGTAACGAAAAAGACACCAAAGCACGTGCCTTTTTGAAAGAAAACTTCCTAAGCAACATGATTGGTATTAATATCAACCTTGTAGCTAAAAAGTAATCACAACAGATCAGATACTTTGTATATATAACCCGCATGGCAATTGCTATGCGGGTTTTTTATTAATGATTAATTCAAACCTGTAAGGCAGGAAAATCGTTTAGTAAAAAAAGTGTGCGTATAAGTGTAGTTTTAAGATGCATTTTACACGCCATACAAGTAAAAGTAGTATTATTGCACCAAATCAAGAAAGTATGACTAACAACATAGTTAAAGCAGTATTAGCTATTCTTTGTGTTATAGTGGGTTATTTATGTTATGACTCTATTGCATCAACACTGCGCATGCAAAACCAAATAGCGTATGTTGAGGGTAAAATTATTCAACGTTTAACCGAAATTAAAGAAGCACAATTTGCCTACAAAGATGCTTATGGTGTGTTTGCACCCAGCTTTGACAGTCTTGAGTATGGACTTAAGAACGGTAGGATAGTAGAGTTGAAACAGGTAGGTGAGTTGACCGAAGCTAACCAAACCGTTGTGATAGATACAATGTTTGTAACCATTGCCGACAAGTTGAAAGACAAAATAACCAATTTCGACTCATTGCGTTTTGTGCCTTGCTCAGATAAAGTTGAATTTAAAATCGGATCAGGTACAGTAAACCGTAACGGTGTTACCCTTCAAGTATTTGAAGTGATTGACCCTAAACCGGTAAATAAAAAGCGTGCTCTTAAAGTAGGTTCTTTGAGCGATGCTATTTACACTGGTAACTGGGAGAAACAAGAAAACTAATGCGTCTCACTAAGGCGTAAACGATATAAAGCCCTGAAAAGGGCTTTTTTAGTATATATTGCCATATAAAACCATGCAGGTACTTTATACATCCGAGGAATACAACAGTCAGTTATCAGCCCAAAACCATTTGGTAGTGGCGCTAAACGATACTGCCTGTGCTTTTGCAGTGCATAATGCTGCCGGGGCCTTGCAACTGCTGGGGCATTTTGGCTTTTATGTGCCATTGAAAAACGACGAAACCGTTTTCTTTGATTTTGTACGCTCACAAGAGAGCCTTAAACAAAAGTATAAATCTACTACCGTGGTGCTGCAAGGGCACAAGTGTAGTTTAGTACCTGCGCCTATGTTTGATGAGTTGTATACCGACTCATATTTACGCCACATGTATGCGCTTGATAAAGATGAAGTAGCAAAAACAGTATCACTGCTTCAAGAGAGTGTAAAGTTGGTTTTTGGAGTGAAGGAATATTTATTTTATCCTGCACGCTCAAAATACTACGAAGCAGCCATTGAGCCTTGCGCAGCTCATTACTTGCGCAAATCAACACGGTATTTTCAAAACAGGCTGAATGTTTTTGTTGAGAAAGACCGCCTTTACCTTGTGCATGTTAATAATACCCAACCGGTGTTTTTTAATAGCTTTCCAAATACAAGTGTTGACGAGGCGGTGTATTTTATCCTCAACTATTATCAAACCTTTGGTACCAGTTACCAAAACTTGCCATTATTACTCCACGGCATAGCACACCCGCAATTATCAGAAATGCTTACAACGTATGCATGTAGGGTAGAAGTGCTACCGGCAAAAACTAAGAATATGGAGGTGCCTGCTGATTTTGAGTTTGACTTTTTGATTGATTTTTGCCATTGAGGATAATAGGCGGACTCCATGCAGGCTACATTATAAGGCCACCCAAAAACATACAGGCAAGGCCCACTACTGATATTGCCAAAGAAGCACTTTTTAACATACTAAACAACCGCCTTGATTTTGAGGGTATAAAAGTGCTTGATTTGTTTGCAGGCGCGGGAAATATAAGCCTTGAGTTTGCCTCACGCGGGGCGCAAGAGGTGGTTGCTGTGGATAGCAGCCCTATTACCCTTACATTCTTAAAGCAAGTAAAAAAGGAACTTTCGTTGGAATGTTTGCTGCCCCTAAAAGGCGATGCCTACAAATACTTGCAAAATGCAGCTGCAAAGTACGATGTGATTTTTGCCGACCCGCCTTATGCCATGCAAAATATAAATACCATTCCGCAATTAGTATTTGAGCGACAATTGCTTGCTGAAAATGGTTTGTTGATAATAGAACATAATAGTAACGTTAGGCTTCCGCATGACTGTTTGGTTGAAACCAGAAAATACGGTCAGTCGGCATTTAGCTTTTATGCCGATAAGCAGCAGTAGTGTTATTTATACGTAAAAAGTGTTTTCTTTGAATCCCTTATAACAATTACACCGACCATGAAACGAGCGATATTTCCGGGCACATTTGACCCTATTACTATAGGCCACGTAGAGATAATAAACCGTGCATTGCCCCTTTTTGATGAGATTATTATTGCCATAGGCCGCAATACCGATAAGAAACACCTTTTTGATATGGATAAGAGGATTGGTTGGATAAAAGAAATTTTTAAGAATGAGCCTAAAGTAACAGCCGACCACTATAATGGGTTGACGGTTGATTTTTGCAAGTTTAAAGAAGCCAAATACATATTGCGCGGCCTACGCTCGGTTACTGATTACGATTATGAATACCAGATTGCACAAATAAACAAAAGCCTTTGGCCTGAGTTGGAAACTGTGTTTTTGCTTTCGATGCCTGAAAACACAGCCATCAGTTCAAAAATGGTGCGCGATGTGATATTATACGGCGGCGATTATAAACGCTTTGTACCCGATGCTGTGCGCATAGGTTAATACTATACAACTGTTTCAACAGTATCAGCCCAAATAAGACAACAGTTCTTATTTGGGCTGTTTTTATTTACAACAAAGGGGCTTGATATACATCAATGCCATATCAATTAAAATGCGTTATTTTGCACCGCTTTTAAACAACTTTTGAATATGAATTTTGACGTAATAGTAATAGGAAGCGGCCCCGGTGGGTACGTTGCAGCCATTCGTGCAGCACAGTTGGGCATGAACGTTGCCATTGTAGAAAAATCTGAAATGGGCGGCGTTTGTCTTAACTGGGGTTGTATCCCAACCAAAGCCCTGTTAAAATCGGCACAAGTGTTTGAATACATTAAGCATGCTGCTGATTATGGTATTACAGTTTCCGACTCAAAGCCTGAGTTTGGCAATATTATCCAACGCTCTCGCGATGTTGCAAACGGTATGAGTAAGGGTATATCTTTCTTGATGAAGAAAAACAAAATCACTGTATTGGCAGGTTTTGGTAAGCTTGCGTCAAAAGGTAGTGTTGAAGTAACTGCTGCTGATGGCAAAAAAGAACTGCACACCGCAAAGCATATTATACTTGCTACAGGTGCCCGCAGCCGCGAGTTGCCTAATGTGAAAATTGACGGTAAAAAGATTGTTGGTTACCACGATGCAATGGTATTACCCCAACTACCCAAAAGCATGGTAGTAATAGGTAGTGGTGCTATAGGTTGTGAGTTTGCATACTTCTACAACGCTATGGGTACTAAAGTTACCATCGTTGAGTTTATGCCTAACATTTTGCCAATTGAGGACGAAGAGGTATCAAAAACATTGGCAAAAGAATACAAGAAAAAGGGAATTGAGATAATGACCGAAAGCAGCGTTGAGGCCGTGGACACTGCCGGCGCTGGTTGCAAAGTAACCGTTAAAACAAAAACCGGTAATGTGCAATTAGAGTGTGATGTGGTACTTAGTGCCGTAGGCATACAAACCAACCTTGAAAACATTGGCCTTGAAACATTGGGGGTAAAAACCGATAAGGGCAAAGTACTTGTTGACGACTTTTATAAAACTAACATTGATGGTGTATATGCCATTGGTGATATTGTAAAGGGTCCTGCTTTGGCGCACGTAGCCAGTGCAGAAGGTATTATTTGCGTTGAGAAAATTGCGGGTTTACATGTTGAACCTTTGGACTATAACAACATACCCGGTTGTACCTATTGCTCTCCTGAAGTAGCATCAGTAGGTTATACCGAAAAAGCAGCTAAGGAAGCCGGATACGAAATTAAAGTGGGTAAATTCCCCTTCTCAGCTTCAGGTAAAGCAAGTGCTGCGGGCGCAAAAGAAGGTTTTGTAAAGGTGATTTTTGATGCCAAATATGGCGAATGGTTGGGCGCACACTTTATTGGTGCTAACGTAACTGAGATGATTGCTGAGGTAGTAGCCGCCCGTAAACTGGAAACTACAGGCCACGAAATTATTAAATCAGTTCACCCGCACCCCACAATGAGCGAAGCCATTATGGAAGCTACCGCACAAGCCTACGGTGAGTGTATTCATTTATAAGAGTATATCAAATACAATAACTATATATCCCCTGCAACCAACAGGGGATTTTTTGTGCCTATAATTCTACAAAAAAGCCCTTTGTTTCACAAACAAAGGGCTTTTGCATATATAACGGGCTACGGTATTACTTATCGCAGCTGTTTAATTGTTTAAAGTCTTTTTCTTGCAACAACGACACATCATCGCCGTTTTTGGCTTTGCCTTCCATGTAGTTCATTATTTTGCCGTCGGCTGCGTTCACAATCAACTTGTAGCAAAGCACATAGGTTCTTGGTTCACTAGCAAACGGGTTTTGGTAGGTGCTATAAGGTATCAAAACAACGTAACACATGGCAGGGTCTTGTGTTTCAACAGCATTATTCACAAGGCTAAGGTCTTTTTTTAGTACTTCAAACTTCTTGTCGTAATACTCTTTAATGGTCTTCTTATCCGCCTTTGGCGATAGAACATCAGGCTCAATAAGCAATGTTTTATCCTTCAAATCCTTGCAATTTGCAATGGCTTTAGTCTCCATGAAATCAGGAAAAGTAGCAGTAGTCTTCTTTTCCATCATATACTCAATATTTGCTGCCGCTGCTTGAATTGTAAATGTAAAATCAGGAGTGGTATTGCACTGGTCGTTGCGCGAAGATGAATAGGGCAACATTATTTTATAATCGATGGTGCCGCTTTTTTCTGCCCTAAACAAAATCAACGATATTGCAGTACCGTCAAAACGGGTAATAAACTCTTCGCCGCCGCCCACTTCTTTGGCTTGCAAAATCACGTAGTCTTTATCGCGTGCCTCAATTAGTTTTTTAACCTCCTTAGGAGTTTTAAATTCAATGGTGGTGTTTAGTTTCCAAAACTTGGGCATCAAATTCTTCATGTTCTCATTGTATGACTTCACATACTTCTGGTAATTCTCAACACCTTTGGGATAGTCTTCTTTGTTCCTTGTAAACTTTGAGATAGCCCTACCGTCTTCCTCAAGTAGTTCAACGGCCAGTTTACGTTTGCCTATGCTTGTATAATCCGTTGCTTTAGCATCAAAATCAAAACTGAATTTTTGTGCAATAGCAGCCGGCAATCCTACGGCAATAATTAAAAGTAACAGTATGGTTTTTTTCATCTCGTGAGGTTTAATAAAATTCATTACTCCTTAAGTAAAAGCAGTGTGTAAATACTGCTTTCGGGGCAAATTAAGTACTTTTACCGTAAAATAAAAGATTACATAAACCATACCAGCTTGCATGCGTAAACAATTTCACGATTGTATAAATGAACGAAGCCCTCACAAACTTTTACTTTCAAAAAGCTGAACCGCTTCAGAGTTGCTTATTGGCAGTGCGTGATATTATACTAAACTACCACAAAAGCATAGAAGAAGGCGTTAGTTATGGTATGCCCTTGTTTACCTACAATGGTAAACGATTGTGTTATTTGTGGGTTGATAAAGGTACACAATGGCCGTACATTTTAATGGTTGATGGTGATAAAATAAGCCACCATGCTTTGCAAACCGGCAACCGTAAGCGGATGAAAATACTGCCGGTAAACCCTGATACTGATATTCAGATTGAAATTATTGAAGAGGTAATGGAACTGGCAGTATCATATAAAAAGTAAAGGAGGGCCTGTCTTCAAGCCCTCCGTGTTTCACACACACTTTCAAGTGGTAAAAACATACTTTCCCAAGCTGCTCAGTACCTGCTTAAAGAGTATTTTTTCCTTTTATTAGGCGCAATAAGATAGCAACTATGGCTATTACCAGCAGAATGTGTATAAGGCCGCCTGCATTGTAACCTAAAAATCCCACTGCCCAAACAACTATTAGTATAATGGCAATTGCGTATAGTAAATTTCCCATAATTTATTTTTTTAATTGTTAATGGTGAAAGGCTAAACCGATAGTAGATACCCCGCTTGATAAATCAAGGAATGCGCCAACCCTGTTGTTAAAGTGATACTCAGTGCCCACATGAATATCTAAGTACAAGGGGCGTGCTCCTTTGTAATAATCTTTATCGCCGTAGTAATCGCTATCCCAACTTCTGTTCACAATGGCAAAGCCTAATGAACCGGCCAGGTAAAAATCCCAACTAGAGTTTGCAGCAAGTATATCATCAAAATAGTAAGAACCTTTTAAGCCGATTGGTATCACCGTTTCGTGGTAGCGATAGTTTCTGTAGGGGTAGTTATTACTACCCCAATAATACTCATTGGTATAGCTGTAAAAACTTATGAAAGGGGCTAAGGTGAAGTTTTTTGCAACATCCAGCTCGTAGTTAAGATGGAATACTGGCAAAGAGCGGTTTACATATCCATAATAACCTATTCCTATACCCGCATTTAATGTTCTACCATACTTTGTGCTGTAACCGCTTTTTGTGGTTGTAACCGTAGTGGTTGTTGTAGTAGTAGTTTGAGCGTAAAGTGCAGTAAATACTGTTGAGAATAGTAAGAGTGTTATTAAAATTAATTTTTTCATATTTTTATTTTTATGTACTAAGTAATACCAATTGGCATTACTTATAATCTAAAACCAATAGTTATTTGTAGCCATTGGTTTTTATAGCGTGGTGTTGATGATGAACCATCGCCGTTGTTTGTTTGAAAATCCCAAGCCATCCTGCCCGAAAGTACAATGTGTGAGACGTTAATATCGCCACCCACTACAAAGCCAAGCATGTTTTTGCGCACATTATCGTTTTCAAACTCCCTTTCCTGCTCAGTGCTGTTTGCCCCAAACGTGTATTTGTTTTTTTCGTTTATCAGGTATGAATATTGGGGGCCGAAAACAATGCTTAAATACTCAATAGGCTTTATTTGCAGCATTATGGGCACATCAATATAAGTAGTTGTTTTAGAAAACGAGTAGGGATTGCCCAACAATGTTCCGCCGCCTTGAAATCCTTTTTGCGAAAGCAAAAGCTCAGGTTGTACACCAAGGTATTTACCTATTGGTATTCCTAAGAATACTCCCCCTGCAAACCCTACCCTTGGGTCGGCCTCAAAATCCTGTCCTTGTTCGTCCCAAACATTTGAATAATTGATACCGGCTTTTATCCCGAAGGTAAGCTTTTCGCGCATGTCAATATTGTCATCATTCTCGCCTTGGGCAAGTAAAGTGTTACTGAAAGAAAACAGTAAGGCACATATTATAATAAGTGATTTTTTCATGATTTTTTGTGTTTAATGGCGTATAAATTATTTAGTGTTTTTAGTGGTTAAATCTTCAAAGGCCTTGTTTAGCTCCTCCATGTCACGCGCATACTGTGCTTTAAAGATTTCCCATTTATCTTTACCTTCTAAGGTGTATTCGTCCAACCTTTTTTTCATATCGCTGTTTTTTTGATCCAACTCAGCGATTTTTTTTGTATAATCTTTTTTCACTGCAGTTTTTTCAGCTTCTATTCGGGTATTAAACTCTGATAGTGTACGATCATTAGCAAGTATTTTTTCATTAGTTTCTTTTTTATAGGCTTCTATATCAGCTATATAGTCTTTGTTGGCTTGCTCAAGTTCTCTGTTGGCTTTTTCTACGTCGCTTTGGGCGTTTTCAACCTTTTTTGCCGGAGAGCTACAGCCTGTAATGATCATAATTATCATTAGTATTATTGATGCCATTACTATTAATTTATTTATTTTCATGATTTTTTAAAAAATTTAAGACGTTGATAGTTCACATTAAGAGTACAAAGTTGCAACTGTTTTAAATTGTATGTGTTACACTTGTTTGGTGATAAGTTACATTAATCACTTGTTTTATCCCTAAGGAGATAATTAATGTTTAAAATGATGCCGTTAGTCCTTTACATCCTCTCGGTCAAAAAATATCTTTAAGATATTTTTTCCGGCTGCTTTTATAGCTTCCGGATGTTTTGAGGCGATATTGGCAATGGTGAATTGTAACAAGAGTCCTCCCATTTTTATCATGGGATTGTGTGATGAGCCTGTTATTATTTTCTTTGAAAGATAACCCATTGCTAAACCTATTGCATTATTTATCAATGTGGTTTTTAATTCGGGTGCTGTTGCTACTTCGTGTAGCGTGGTTTTTAAAAGATTAATTGGTCTAAGGCTTTGGTAAGTGGCATCCAGTTGCTGTGTAAGCAGTTTTAGTTGCGTTGCTTGTGTGTTTTTTAAAAGAAGTATTTTCTCATTCAACACATCACTTTTGCTTTTCATACATCTTTTTGTAACAATGTTATAATGGCATTATTTATAGGACGTATAATTAATTGCTTGCGAAGGCCTACAAGTAATAATGCTAATAATCCATAAAATCCTCCTACAATAAAATACCCATAATATAGTTTACCCAATACCTCACCTAACCACATGGCAACACCTATGTTCATAAATACTGCAAATACTGCTGTAATAAGTGTTATTACCAAACCCGCTGTTATCAGCGATAGTAAATCGGCTGTTTTGCTTATGGCCACCAACCGTATTAGCTCTATTGTGGTTTTGCTATAGGCAGCGGCTTCTTCAAAAAGTATTTCAATGGGTGTTGCTTCAGCTGTAGTGGTTTCCGGCATGCTTAATAGTTTAGGTGAAAAATTGGTTACAACTGTTTTCCGGCTTTGTTGCCTGCTTGTTCATCAGCAGCCACGTCTTTTAGTTCGTCTTTCACACTCTCAAACTTATCCGTAATTGCAGCCATTAGCTCGTCAAATTTGCCTTTAAGCCCGTCAAGGTAGTCTTCGCCTTTATTCATTATATTTTTCCTTGTTACCGAACCTTTTTCGGGTGCAAGTAAAATGCCCAATAATGCACCGGCAGCTAAGCCGCCCAAAACCCCTAATACTATTTTTCCTGAGTTCATAATTTTTTGTTTTAAACTGTGTTTACTATTCGTACCCGCTTTTTATTATTGTAGAGATCATTTTGAACCTCACATTTGCTTTAATGGTATTGCGTGAGTGGGCAGGTATAATGATTGATTGTCCTGTGTTTAGAAGGTGCGAAACATCATTAATAACCACTTCAGCCTTTCCATCAATTACCTGTATGAAAGTATCAAACGGTGAAATTTTTTCAGTTAATGCTTCTCCGGTGTCAAATGAAACAGCACTAATATTGCCGGTTGTTTTTCTGATAATTGTTTTAATTACTACCGAGTTGGGTATGTATTCAAGAATTTCTACAATGATAAAAACTCTAGCGCTTTCAAAATCTGCATTTTCCACAATAACGGGTGTTGTTTTTTAAAAGGGCAGAGTTTTAAGGCTCCGCCCTTTGTCTATTAAATTCTCTTTTTTAAAGGCTTGCAATAGCTATAAAATATCGCGTTATCAATTAATAAAGATGAATTTAAGCTTTTTCAGGAAATCCTTTTTTTAGGATATTAATAACCTCTTCGCGATTTTTATTCAGCCTTTTTTCAATCCTTCCCAATAGGTCGGTTTCTTTACCCATTTCAAATTTCAAATCGGCATCCGTTAGTTGAGGGTATTTCTCCTTCAGTAGCCTTGTTTGCATTCCCCAGTCTCCTGACACTTTAAATGCTTCTGCTGGTTTTTTTTGGGTATCCATAATTATTTTTATTTAGTGTGGTTAATAATTTAACTACACTACAAAGATGCAGGCGTTTTAATAACAACTTGTTACACAACATTTGTAATCTGTTACACAAATCACATATTTTCTAAATTGCTTTTTCTTTTTTGGCCTAATTTCTTGTAATAAGTAGGCGAAAGCCCTGTAATCTTTTTAAACTGGTTGGATAGATGCGCCACACTGCTGTAGTGCAGTTTGTATGATATTTCGGTTAGGTTAAGCTCGTCATACAACAGTAATTCTTTCACCCGTTCAATCTTGTGGATGATAATATACTGCTGTAGGGTTATTCCCTTCACTTCCGAAAAAATGTTAGATAAGTAGGTATAATCCAAATTTAGTTTCTCGCTGATGTGGTCTGAGTAATTTGCTTTGGGCAATTCGTCAGAGTAATGTATCATCTCAGTAACCACATTTTTTATCTTTTCTATTAGAATGCTTTTTTTGTCATCCAATAGTTCCAGTCCTGATTTTTTAAGACTTATTTTGAGTAACTGTAATTGGTCGGGAGTAATTTCTTCTAATACTTCAACCATTCCAAGATCCACAAAAATGTAATGCAAGCCAAGAAGTTTCAGCTCGTTTTTCACTACCATTTTGCAGCGTAAACTCACCATGTATTTTATATGTATAACCATAAACTGTGTTGAAAGGGACACCTAAGGCAGCATTTACTCGTTTGTTTGCGAATTGGTTGTGCAGTGCGGTGATAATTTGCCGGAGCAGAGAGGGGGTAGAATGATAGGCGGCTTTTTGAGGAGTCGACATTACTAGCCTCAAGCTAATCACACCAAAGATAGTGTAATTTTTTATATAAGCACTATAGTATTGAATTAAGTACAAGCCTTCTATGATGTTTTTATACCCTTTATACAGAGAAATAAATACATTTACCAAAAATTTCAAGGGTAGCAATGCTGGTAAAAACTTACGGAAGTGCCGTATATGGAGTAAATGCACAAACCATTACTGTAGAGGTGAATGCAGGGGAGGGAGCGGGCTATTTTTTAATAGGCTTGCCTGATAATGCCGTAAAGGAAAGTCAATGGCGCATAGAAACTGCATTTAAAAACGCGGGATTAAAATTGCCTCGCAAAAAGGTGGTGATAAACATGGCGCCTGCCGATATACGCAAAGAAGGTTCAGCGTATGATTTAACCATTGCTGCGGCTATGTTGGCCGTATCAGACCAAGTAACTGAAATTGAAAAGCTGGGTAAATACCTGATAATGGGTGAACTATCGTTGGACGGCAGTTTGAAGCCCATTAAGGGTGCACTACCCATAGCTATACAAGCCCGCAAAGAGGGTTTTGAAGGGTTTATATTACCTGTACAGAATGCCCGTGAAGCAGCCATTGTAGCTGATTTTAAAGTGTACGGGGCTAATCACTTGGGCGAGGTGGTGAGTTTTTTTAACGGGGATGAAGGTGCCATTGAGCGTTTTGAAGTAGATACCCGCCGCGAGTTTGCCGAGCAGCAAGCCAATGTAGAGTTTGATTTTGCAGATGTAAAAGGGCAGGAAAACATTAAACGTGCGCTTGAAATTGCTGCCGCAGGCGGCCATAACGTAATAATGATAGGCCCGCCGGGTAGCGGCAAAACAATGCTTGCCAAACGTTTGCCCAGCATATTGCCTCCGCTTACACTTCACGAAGCTCTTGAAACTACCAAAATACATTCGGTGGCGGGTAAACTTGCGCAAAATGTGGGGTTAACGCCCATACGTCCGTTTCGGTCGCCACACCACACTATTAGTGATGTGGCGCTGGTAGGCGGGGGGGCAGTACCCCAACCGGGCGAAATTTCATTGGCCCATAATGGAGTGTTGTTTTTAGATGAATTGCCTGAGTTTAAGCGTACCGTGCTTGAAGTAATGCGACAACCGCTGGAGGAGCGAAGGGTAACCATCAGTCGGGCAAAATTTTCAGTGGATTATCCTGCCAGCTTTATGTTGGTTGCTGCTATGAACCCGTGTCCGTGCGGATATTATAACCACCCAGATAAGGATTGCGTATGTGCCCCCGGTGTTGTACAAAAGTATTTGAGCAAAGTGAGTGGGCCGTTGTTGGACAGGATTGACATACATATTGAGGTTACCCCCGTTAGTTTCGACCAGTTATCGGAGCAGCGCAAAGCTGAAAATAGTTTAGAGGTTAGGGAACGGGTGCTGAAAGCCCGAGATATCCAAACCGAGCGGTTTAAGGGAAATCCTGCTGTGTATAGCAATGCCATGATGAGCAGTAGTAAAGTACAGGAGATTTGCAAGATAAGTGCTGTAGGGCAGAAACTACTGAAAACAGCCATGGAACGTTTGCAGCTTTCAGCGCGTGCGTACGATCGTATCTTAAAAGTAAGCCGAACTATTGCCGACCTTGCTGCCAGCGAAGAAATACGCCCCGAACACCTTGCTGAAGCCATCCAGTTCCGCAGTTTGGATAGAGAGAATTGGGCGGGGTAAAAGTGCATTATATAGTCGGTTAAATAATACTTATACATGATGTACTTTTTATCCTTTTTGGGATGTTATACAGTATTTATGTCGGTTAGACTTTTTTTTCAATCAAAAAGATTGTCAGGTTGGTTGGAGGCTAAAGCGATTGTTCATTCAATAGCAATTGAATGTGTTGAATATGGTTCAGGTGATATGGGTTGGATTGAGGTTGTAGATATTTCATATCGTGTTGACGGAAAGAGCTATGCGCAAAGAGTTAAATACAGAGAGGGGTTGTTTTATTTTTACGCGCCATTTAATTATACAGTTAACAAGTCAGGTCTTAAAAGCAGTACAGAATGCTTGATTTATTGTAACCCGCAAGATTATTCTGATATCACATTTGCTAGAACAAAGTTTGATATTATGCCTTGGGTTTACTTAGCCCTTGGAGTATTACTTATTATTATCTCAGTTGTTTAAAATCCTCTCTATTAGTAACTCTAATACATTTCTTATTTCGTTATAAAACGGGCTTTCTTTACATTAAGAAGGGGTTATGATTTTGTTACGTTTCTCGGATGTAACACGCTCATTATCTTTAATAAGTATGATTGCGGGTTGCACTGAAAAACTACGATGGATTACCTATTTAATGCGGTTAAAAACATGACCGCAAAAGAGATGATTTTGCTTAAAAAACGTATTGGCAAGCAAGCCCAAAAATCACGTTTGCTTAATTACGTGTATGAGAGTGATGAAACGGATTTGAAAGAGATAATTGAGAAACTGGGCTATGCTGATAAACCGGCCGGTTTTTACACCCTCAAGAATCGTTTGTATGAAGACGTGATAAGCGTGAAGATTGAGATTGAAAAGAACGAGGTGATCATTACCAAAGAGAAGGTACAAAACCTTCGCGGGTTGGTGTACTCACACGATGCTACAACGTTGGTGCGGGAACTGCAACGGATAGAAAAGAAATGTTTTGAGCTGGAGTTGTTTGCTGAGTTGAAGGAGATTTACTTCTGTTTTATGATGCTGTACAGGCATGATAAGAAAAAGATGCAGCAGTATAAAAGCCTGATGACGGATGCTGATTTCAAGCAGAAAACCATGATGAAGCTGGAAGAGCTTTTCTACACTAAGTTGTTGGATACGCAAGATCTCTTCTATTTTAACAACTCTTACTTTTATAACGAGGCAAAGGATGCACTTGAGCAAGTGAAACAAGTGGATGAATTCTTACATTGTAAATCATCGTCGTTTTTATACCTGAGTGCAAAACTTACCCTGCGTCTTACATATCCTGTAAGTAAAGAAACTGCCGACAGTAAAGAGATATTAAAAGAGCTGGTATTGTTGCACAAGCTCTACCATAACTCGTTTTTGCTAAACCGTTACCCCAATTGCAACATTGCTATACAGTGCCTTTTTAGTAAATATTATTACCTAACAGGTGCGCAAGAGCAATTTGAGCATACGCAGAAGTACATTATGGAGCAGATAAACACGGTTACCGGGTTTAAGATGTTTGAGTGTACCATCTTCTACTTCATCTTCATGTCGGTGCTTAGCAAAGTTGATATTTGGAACCGTTCGGCATTATCGTCGCAAATTACCCAGTTGCTTTCACAAGAGAAGTTAGAATACTTTAGCAACACAATGAAGAACTACTTTTACTACCTGATGGCGGTGAAAGAGTTTTACATCAGCGACTATAACAAAAGCTCGGCAATGCTGCTTAAGTCGCGCAAGTATTTCAACAGTCTTAACAACAATACATGTTGGATTGCTGTAGAAAATGTGATACTAAACATATACAACTATACCCGCACAGGTGATTATGGTTTAATAAACTCTGAACTTGGCTTGCTTACACGGGTAATATCGCGGTTTAATTTTGAAGACAGTTACGTAAAACCAATAAAGGAAATTATCAAAATTACCAAGCAGCACCTGGCTACAAAGGATTTTGACGGCTACGGGGCGGAGTTAGAGCGAATAAAAAGCCTTAATAACCAACAGTTGTATAAGTTGATAAGGTTTTAAGGCCTGTAAATGCGCATGTCTTTTGAGTAAAAAACAATTGCTAATACTTAATATATGCTCTGCAAGGTATTTACCGGCAGGGCTTTTTTTTGGTCATTTCTTTCATGGCTAATATTAACTTAACCTTTATTTTATTTAATGTAGGTGTTAATGCTTAAAAATAATCCACCAACCTATTCATTTTCAGTATTAAAGGGTGTTTGTGATTAGGTTTTAAATTGCTTTTATTCAGTTGTTTTGCTACAAAATCGCGTGTGTATTCTCTTTTATATGCACACTGCATTCTAAAAAATGGGGTACGTTCTTACACCGTAACCATTGCATAACTTTTACGCTATACGACCTCTATACTTTTGTCGGGCAAATTTTTTTGAAATCATGTATAAAGGTTTTTACAAATCGTTGTTTGTTATTCTGATAATGTTCTCAGCGGTTCTGGCAAATGGTCAGAATAACCTGGCTGTTACAAATATTTTATATCCCACCACAACCCTTAACTGTACCAATGCCCCCCGCACAGACAGTGTTGTTGTTAGGGTAGCCAATATATCGGGGGCGGCTATTACCAATTTTGATATTTCGTATAGTCTTAACGGCGGATCGGTAGTTACTGAAACCTACACTGGTGCAAGCATTGCTACATCAGGCTCGATTAACTACACATTTACCACTAAGCTAAATACCTTAACAGGTGGAGTAAACACCTTAAAGGTATATACCAGTTTACCGGGCGACCCAACAAGGGCAAATGATACTGCGGTGCTTACTTATGTGCCCAAGGTTTCATCGTTTCCATACTTTGAAAGCTTTGAAAACAATAACGGCGGTTTTACTGCCGGAGGCACCAACTCAACATGGATTTGGGGTGCAAGAAATAAACCCAACACAGGCCAATCAGCTCACGGTGTTAATAGCTGGACAAACGGTGGTCTTACCGGACTATACGCCAATAGCGACGTTTCTTATTTAACATCGCCTTGCTACGATTTCACTAATCTTAAAACACCCTACATAGCTTTTCAGTTTGTAGTTGAGGTAGAATATAGCTGGGAGGTTGTTACCATGCAGTACTCAACCAACGGAGGCAGTTCATGGAGTAATTTAGGCTCAAATGCCGATGCTGACAACTGCGAAACTAAAAACTGGTATAACCTTGGCGGCTGGAGCGGTAACGCACGCAGTTACCCATGTGGTAGCTGGGGAAGCGGTTGCGGTGGCAGAGGATATTGCGGCGGCTGGGCCGAGGCAAAACGCTGCCTTAATATGCTGGCAGGTCAGCCAAGCGTAATGTTCCGTTGGGCATTTACCTCAACAGGTTCGCAATGTACAGCTGAAGGTTTTGCACTGGATTCATTAGTTATAGGTGAAGCTCCTGCTCTTAATCCTTTAAGCGTTACTGCCCCTGATACTATTTGCCAAAACGCTCCTGCGTTTTTCAATACTTCATTATCAAGCTGCTACAAGAACCCACGTTGGGATTTTGGTGACGGTTCACCTATTTTAAAAACAATGGTGGCTGCCCATGCCTTTAGGAGCGCGGGTACTTATAAAGTAACCTTTATGGTTGACGGCCTTTGCGGTAAGGTTGATACAGTGTTTAAGCAAATAACCATTTTGCCTGCACCTCCTACCACCATTACAGGTCTTTCTAATAAAATTTGTCAATCGGGCTCAGTAGTAACTCTTACGGGTACGCCCACAGGCGGTACTTTTTATGTTGGCGGTACCCAGCAAAATACCATTGACCCTTCCACCTTCTCATTAGGTCGTCACTACGTAGTATATAAATATACCGATACAACCTTAGGCGGTTGCACGGCAACTGATACAGTTGATTTTACAATATATATGCCCACTGCCTCTATTGATAATTTAGGCGGACAGTATTGCCCCGCGGCACCATCCTTTAAACTAAAAGGAACTCCCGCCGGAGGCATATTTACTATTAATGGAACACAAGACTCTATCTTTAATCCCGGTACTTTGGGATTAGGCACTCATACCGTTATCTATGCTTATACAGATTCAATCGGGTGTCCTGCAAGCGATACCAAAAAGAGTGATGTAAACAATACCTTGGTAGTTACCCTTGGCGGGATGAACAGTTTTTATTGCGCAGGCGAGCCTGAAGTAGTATTAACCGGAACACCTACAGGCGGTATTTTCTACGTAAATGGTGTTGCCGATACTAAATATGACCCTGCTGCTTTGGCTGCCCGTGCAGGTATAGATACCGTTGTATATTATTATAGTGACGGTGCATGTGCCAATGCCGATACAGCTACGGTTGATGTAATAAAAAACAACCCTAATATTACAGGGCTAAACGCGGTGTATTGCTACGATGCTGCTACTGTAAGCCTTACTGCAAACCCTACAGGCGGTATATTTACTCTTGACGGTAACCCTGTATTTAGTATAAACCCCAAAACAATTGCAACGGGTGCGCACAGGTTGGTATATACCTACCAAGATCCTACCTACAGCTGTATTGATTCAGCAGTAGGTACTTTCACTATTGATAAGCCAACGGCCAATATCACAGGGCTTAATGCAAACTACTGTATTGATGCCGCGCAAGTAACACTTACAGGAGCTCCTGCGGGTGGTAACTTTACATTAGATAATACAGCAGCTACACAGTTTACTCCTGCAATAGCAGGTTTGGGCAACCACAGGGTGATATACACCTATACTAATGTAAACAATTGCAGTACAAAAGACACTCAAGACTTTGTTGTGGTTGGTTTGCCAAATCCTCAAATTGTTGGTCTTACTAAAAACCTGTGCTTCAACAGCAATCCTATTTCTATTACAACCAACCCTACCGGCGGCGCAATTACCATTGATGGTTTGCCCGTATCAGGTAATACATTCGACCCCTCAATTTACACGGCCGGAAAGCACCACGTAATTGAATACACCTTTGTTGATTTTGTGTACGGTTGCGTAAACAAGGTAAAAGACTCTGTATTTGTTGGGACACCTCCTCCCGTAGCCATTAACGGTCTTAACACCCAGTACTGTAGCTCTGATGATTTAATTCAGCTATCAGGTACGCCAATGGGCGGGCAGTTTACTGTAAACGGAACCAATACCAACTCATTCAATCCCAAAACATTGGGTGCAGGCTCTTACACGGTTAAATACAGCTATACGGATGCTAACGGATGTTATAATGAGATAGACCAACTGGTGGATGTTATTACCAATCCCGGCGATACCATTTTCCCCGGTCCGATTATTAATATATGCAGGGGCGAGAAAGTTACCCTCAATGTAAGCGGCTCGCTACCCGGTATGTGGAGTACCAACGAAACTACCCCGACAATCACCGTACAACCTTCAACAAATGCCTCGTATTGGTTTAAAGTAACCGACTGCGCCAACTACGCTGATACCGTACAAATATTGGTGAACAATAACCCCAATGCTGATTTTGACTTCACTCCCCAGCAAGGTTTTGTGCCCTTGGATATTATCGCCACCAACAAAACACTAAACATCAGTTCGTTTAAATGGATTGTTGAGGGCAAAGAATCTGTTGATAATCCCCTTAAACACACATTTGAAACCCCAGGCCAGTTTAAAGTTACTCTTACTGTGGTGAACGATAAAGGCTGTGTGGACACTATCGAAAAAATAGTAACCGTGTACGAAGGGATAACCATCCCTAATGTATTCTCACCCGAAGGTGATGGTGTTAACGACAATTTCGGAGCCATTACTAAGGGAACATTTACTCAATACAGCTTTAAGATTTTTGACCGTTGGGGCAAACTGATGTTTGAAGGCAGCCGACCCGAAGACCGTTGGAACGGTGATTTTAACGGAAATCCTGCGCCTGCGGGAACATACTTCTACCTGTTGGTAGCTGAAAACCTTAAGCAGTTTAAACTGGAAGGTACAGTAACACTGGTACGATAAGCAATAGGAATTACACAAGGAAGAATAAACGGAATAAATGAAAACGATAAACAAATTGCTCTGCCTGCTGGCAATGACCGTTTTTGTGACGGTGGCTGCAACTGCGCAGGATTCAAGAGCGTATGATTTTGCAACCGACAAAAAAGGGGATTTGCGAAAAGATGCCAATGGCAATGCCATTGACTTCTCTGTAGTAACCTCTTTGATTACTGCCAATACTGCTAACCAAAACACACAGGTATATAACCTGCCTTTTAATGTGGTGCTTTTGGGCAAGGTGTATAAGCATTTCTTAATAGGTACATCAGGGTATTTGGTATTAGGTAATAATGATAATACCGCTGAACAGTTTTTGTTTCCGGCTACTAATGGAAACTCCTTTAAGTTGGGCAACAATAACTATCGTTTTCAAGGCGTGATAGCCCCTTTTTGGGACATTCAAACCGCTGCTTCACTTAAATATACGGTTACGGGTACAGCTCCCAACCGTGCTTTAGTAGTGGAGTGGGTTACATATATGCCCTCAGCAGCAATACCCGTTGCAGGTAGCGAAAGCAATTACCAAGTACGCATTTACGAAAACGGCGGTGTGATTGAATATGTATATGGTAAGATGGTTATCCCATCCACCAACACCGCAACCCCGGTTACTGCTACTATTGGTATTGCCCGCAACAGCGCATTAGCAGATTACAACTTTTTAGTAGTAACTGATTTGGACAGTTTTGATACTGCCCGCACTCTTACTGCCTATACAACTTCGTTAGACAACTTGTACAACAAAGCCGATTCAGGTGTTATTGCTCCGCTTACGTATGATAACGACAGCAATGCACGCAGGTTTGTGTTTACTCCTGATGTGATTTACGGTCCATCAAACATGACATCAATAAATGTTACTTACGACCAAGCTGTTTTGTATTGGGACGATAACAGTAACAACGAGGTGAGATTTGAAATTGAGAAGAAAGACAAATACGGTAACTTTAACTACTTTGACAGTACTACCCAGAACATCAACTTTTATTTGGCCGAAGGTTTCTATCCCGGCGAAGAACACGTTTTCAGGGTAAGGACTTATAATCAAGGTCAATATTCGGCATATAGCAACATCTGCACGGTATCAATACCTCCGGCACAATTAATAGAGGCTGTAACCAGCGGAGCATGGTCAAACCCTGCAACTTGGTCAACAAATTCGGTTCCCAGTCGCTACGATAGCGTTGTAGTAAGCAAAGGTTACGAGGTAATACTTGACGATGCAGCAGCCAATGCGTATCATTTAGTAATTGATAGCGGTGCGCTGGTATATGAAAACACAAGTGCCGCCCGCAAACTAAACGTACACGGCAATATTTGGGTGAGCGAAGACGGTAAAATTTCCGTTCATGCTGCACCTACCAATACTAATACATCAATGGTATTGGCCGTTCGCGGTGATATCTATAATAATGGTGTTATAGACCTTTATAAGAAGAACGGCACCAAAGAAGAGGGGGTAATCCTTACTTTTTTTGGACGCAACCTATCGTCATTCATTACCAATGCTACTGCAATAACCAACATCAGCTCACTTTCGGTTGAAAGAACAAACATTGCTGACTCGGTATATTTTTCACCTGCTACAGTCACTGTTCGCGGATACAATACTGACGTTCTATCAAACGGAGGTTTTGTAGAAACTAACAATTGGGTAGGTACGCTTGTAATAGGCGGTAACTACAAGCTTGAAAACCGTTTGTTTACAGCATTAAACCCTGTAATTGGTGATAATGCAGGCGTTGTATTTGCAAACGACAGTCTTACGGTTGTTGGGCAAAACAGCAACCTTACCTTTAACGGTACTTTTAAAGTACAAAAAGGTACATTGGCTTTTGGAACTACCAGCAGCAACTACTTTAACGGTTCTTTTGACCTGATTATCGAAGGCGGTTCAATGAGCCTTGCAGGAAGATTGTATAGTACCAACGCTACATCGTTTACCCAAACAGGTGGTAAGCTGCGCTTAGCCGTAGTTGGTAACAATACTAACGAGCCTACAATGGGTTTAACAACGGCTGTTATTAAAATGCTGGGCGGTGAGATTGTTTTGGTAAATCCCGGTATTGTAACGAGCCGTTTAGACTATTACGTACAAGGTACAGGTGCTTCTGAATACACAGGTACATGGGTAAAACTAACCGATTCCACCACTACAGCAACTGCTGCAAATCCTGAGTTTTTAGTGCGCGGTGTGTTCCCTAATCTATTAACCGACAGCTCTGTCACTTCAACCAAAACAGTAAAAGTAAGGTTAACGGCGTTTGCCAATGTTATGGGTGATTTTATCCATACGGCAAATGATACTTTTAACCTTAATGCCTACTTATACTTAGCCGATTCGATTATTAACAACGGTTACATCTATTCGGGTAACGTATCAGGCGCAATGGTGTTTAACGGTAAAAACCAAACACTTACCGGTACAGGATATGCCAACCTTGCAAGGGTAGATGTTTTGCAAACCGATACCGCATCAACAATTGTTATTCCCGCCCCTAATATGATTCGTACAATGGCATTGAACCTTACCACCGGTAATGTAATCAATGCTAAATACCTGCGTTTGGGCGATAGTTTAAACCCCATTAATATTGAGATAAGCAGGGCAAGCGGCAGCTATTTTTATGGTGGAACATTAGATACTTTTCCTGAATTGTGGAGGGGTAACGCTGCTTACAATATCACTTATACCAATTTGGGTAAAACATATGCTACAGGTTTCGAAATTCCTGCCGACAGGAACATTACTAACCTTACTATCAACTCTGATTCGGCCGTTGCAATTACCAACGGCTCGGTAAACGTTGCGCAAATACTAACACTTACCAAAGGTGTGTTTGTAGTTGATGCTCCTAATAAAATACGCATTACAAATCCCGCCGCCGCAGCAATTGTGGGCGGTAGTGCTACAACGTATGTACGCGGGGCTGTAGCAAGGCGTTTGGATAAAAAACTAACTGTCGGTGCTTATACTTTCCCTATTGGAAGCCAAGCGTATAGTCCGCTTTCGCTTACAACGCTTGTAACAGATACCAACTTCTCAGAACTAACAGCGAGTTTCCGCAAAGAGCCTTTGACGTTTAGCATTGGAAAAGGAATAACTACTGTTGATACTGCTTTTGGACATTGGGTAGTGGTTGCTGACAGCAACGCTAAAGGCATCAGCTCGTTTGGAGTTAATGTAAACTACAAAATTACTGACGGCTTTGTCCGTGTGGCAAGTGGTAAAACCAGCTCACTAACCGCCACGCCTACTTTTGATTCGGCAGGGACACGAGTAAGCCCTGTTAGCGTGGTGCTTTCTGCCTCAAAAATGGGCTTTGATACATCTGCCAATACAGTTTTGTTTATCGCTCCTGCAGATTATTCAGGCGATACTATTTACAATAATATTTACAAGGTAGGTAAGGGATATGATTTTGAAAACCTTACCGCCGTTTCAAAAAAACTGGCTTCAAGCTACATAGCCGGTAACCCTAAGTTTCTTATTACTTCAACTTACGACGATATAAACGAAGAGTTTCCCATTTTCTTCACCCAGATGCGTTATGCAGGCAATGGCGGTAAAGTACTAATCCGCTTGGATTCTAACGCTTTTGGTATTGTTACCGGAAGCAAAACAAAAACTACAAATGCTTCGTACGGTATGATTGCCATGTACGGTGCCGATAGTATTGAGTTTGACGGCGCCGGATATGATATTTTAGGCAACCCAACCAATACCCGCGAGTGGACTTTCAGAACAGAAACCAATGCCGCCAATGCTTCGGTGTTTATGTTGCAGCAAGATGCACACAACAACATTTTTAACAACCTTACTATAGTTGCCAACGCATCAGGTACTCAAGGGGGTATTTTCATTGGCAACACGTTTACTGGCGGTGATGGTAACGATGGCGCAATTATTAAAAACAACTTCTTTACCATCGGAACAGATAGGGTCTCATCGCATGGTATCGTTTCAGCAGGTCTTTCAGCCGCTGCAACTAACGATAACATACAAATACTAAACAACGAGTTTTCAAATTTCACTGTTGCTCACATAGCAGTGCTAACTAACTCTGGACCTAATTGGAAAATATCGGGCAACCACTTCTTCCAAAACGATTCTCGTGCATTAACCAGTGCTGTACGTGCCATTGATATAAATGCAAGTGCTACTGCACACGGTTATGAAATAGCCTACAATTATATTGGCGGCACACAAAAATTTGCAAGCGGCAGTGTATGGTCGTACGGCGGTACAGCCGCATTAAGCCTGATAAGTGTTGCAACAGGTAATGCCACGCCAACAGTTATTAAAGGCAATGTTATCAGGTTGTATCAACAATCTCAAACCTCATCTTTTATAATAAGGGTGGTGAGCCTTAACAGCGGTAAGTTTGTGTTTGCCGGGAACAAAATTGGCGGTAACCTTTCAAACTATGCTGATGCGCTGGTGCTAAACAACAGCAATGCATTATCAATTTTATACCTGCCTTCAACAGTAACAGCAAGTGCAGAAATTACGGATAACGAGTTTTCATACATCCGTCATTCGGGGGTTATCAGCACCGTTAAGGCCTTTAGGATTATTGATTACCAGGCAGCTGCCCCTGCTTACATAGCGCGTAACGTGCTGCACGACATACAAGGCTTCAGTAGCCGTATTACAGGTGCGCAAGATGCTGGGTTAATGGGCGTTTACTTGGCTAACAACTTTAGTAACAACATAGTTGAAAGTAACGAAATGTACTCGTTGCTTAATAACAGCTCAACCGCTACCGGATTTATCACCTGTATAGGTACCAACGGTGGTAACGGTGATATACGCAACAATAAACTATATAAAGTAAGCCACCAAACTACCTCGGCAAGTGCAGGAACCCTAATGGGTATTCACGTTAACGCGGGTACTTGGAATGTTTACAACAACCAAATCATGTTTGCCAACGAGGCATTTGCCAATATGCCTGTATCGTTACAAGGCATCCGCTACTATTCAACCGCATCAGTTGCCGGCAAAATACACAACAATACCATTGTATTGGGCGGGCAAACACGCAATACCAACTCGTATGGATTGATACACGGCAGCACTTCTGCAAGGGTTGAGATGTATAACAACATCGTCATTAATAAAAACAACATGACCGGCGGTGCTACGTTTAGGGCTGTTGGTATCCATGCCTTCCCAACTGCTGTATTTTCAAGCGATTTTAATGTGGTGTACACACCGGTTGAGGGCAATGCGTTTTACAACGGCAGTTCAGCTACTGCATATACCCCTCAAAGCTGGAGTGCAATAACCGGGCTTGAGAAAAATACAATCTTTAACACAATTCCTGTGTTTAGGGATACGTTAGTGGCCAACTTGCTGCTAACCCTTGATACTATTAACTGGAAACTGAATGCAGCAGGACGTGCTACTGCATTTGGAAAAGATTACGAAGGCGAAACCCGCCACAATAACCAGCCCGATATTGGTGCCGACGAGTTTGGAGCACCCATGTTTGCCACACCGTTTTTTGTAGGTGGTAACGACACTTTGTGTGCAGGCAATACCCGCACACTTATTGCTCAAAATCCCAATACAGGTGGTAAAATATACTGGTTTAATAAACCTTACGGCGGAGATACGCTACACATAGGTGATACATTAGTTACTGATACTATCACAGTCAACAGTGTATTTTATGCGCAGGTTTCAGACAGCCTTGTACGCAGTTACCGCGTAGAAGTGCCAGTAAATGTAATACCTGTTCTGGCCCCTAATGTAGCGAACCTACCTATTGATTCGGTGTGTAATGGTACATCTTGGACATTGATTGCGGATTCAACCTCAGGTGCAGTAATTAATTGGTACGATAGTCTAAATGCAACTGCTCCGTTCTATACCGGACGTTCTTATACTACACCTGTTTTAACAAGTGATACCATCTATTACATCAGTACAGTTAGCAACGGTTGTGTTTCTGCCAAAGTGCCTTTTACGGTGCTTGTAAGCGATACTACCGTAAGTACGCCTGCCATAAGCAGCCAAACCGTATGTGAAGGCAGCAATGTTACTTGGGTTACTAACGGTCCCGATATTATCCGCTGGTACAATAGCGAAACTGAAAATCAACCAATAGTTGCAGACACCATTTTTGATGCAGGTAACTTATACAGCGATACCACCTATTGGTACGAAGTATTTAACGGCCGTTGTTTAGGCAACCGCAATACCGTTAGCGTTACAGTAAACCCAATTCCAGCCGCTCCGGTTATTGACAGCCAGTTTGTGGTGTGCTATAACGGCAGCATTAATCTTGCTCCTGTTGTTAGCGGTACAGCTACTTGGTACGCTGATGCAGTTTCTACAACTCCCCTAAACACAGGCGCATTAATCTTTAATACTCTGGTTGCCGATACTACTTTGTTTGTTGATAATTCACAAGCAGGCTGTACCAGCGCAAGGATTAAAACTACTATAAAAGTTCAAACCCCGGCTTCAGTAAACTTTGTAAGTGCTGCAAGCCCGATTTGCTTTAATACCAACTCGCAAATTGTGTTGAGCAAAAACGGAAACGGTACTATTAAGTGGTTCGACCAATACAATGCAACTACAACCATAGCCACCGGAGACACGCTAAACACAACTGCACTTGCTGCTGATAAAACCTATTACTATGAGCTGTTTGACGGATTGTGTACAACCGTTCGTGATTCAGTTCAAATAGCGGTAATACCTTTTGCAATCAAGCCTGTAATTACTCCCGTTGATTCTGTTTGCTACGGTTTATCGGATACACTTGTGGCTACTGCTGCCGGTGCTGTAATTAACTGGTACGAGAACAAAACATCAGCCCCTGTATATTCAGGTAACGACTTTGTGTTACCCGCAGTTACAGGTAATAAAAAATACTTTGCCAAGGCAGTATATGCAGGTTGCGAAAGCGACTTTGAAACAGTGAACGTAAACGTTCGTGCATTGCCTCAGCCCCCATTGGTTGATTCTGTTCAACCTGTTTGTAGAGGAAACGCAGCCATACTAAAAGCAGTAACACCTGCAACGGCTGAGTGGTTTAACTCTCTGTTTGCAACTACTCCTTCATCTATAGGAAATACTTACACTACTGCTAACCTGAATGTAAACACTACATTCTATGTGCAATCGTACGACGGTTATTGCCGTAGCGAAAAACGCCCTGTTGCAGTAACACTTCGTAATGCACCTGCGGTGCCTGTAATTAAAACAGTTAATCCTTTCTGCTGGGGAGATAACGTAACCATCGAAGCAGGTTCAAACAGCATCGTACGTTGGTACAAAGATGCTGCTGATACTGTGCCTTTTGTTGCTGATAGTACCTTGTTTGTAGGTAAGCTGTTTAAAGACACAACCTATTACATAGAAAGCTACGATGGTTTCTGCACCAGCAGTAAAGTAACTTATAACGTAGGCGTAATCCGCTACATGGATGGCTTCTCAGTTTCAATTCCCGATTCAGCAAACATTAAAACCCAAGTTACTCTTAGTGCTACCGGTAATTTTGATAACCTGTACGGCTGGAACTTCGGTTCAGGTGCAAGCTTATCAAGTGCTACGGGAACAGGTTCCCACAATCTTGAGTGGAGTACTAAAGGATTGAAAAATGTACGCTTAACCATCACCAAAAAGGTAGGTGCAGTTACCTGCGATACAGTAATCACCAAAACGGTAAAAGTATATAACCTAAGCGAATTGCTATCAACCCAAACAGTTGATAACGCTTCATTGCTTAGTGTTTATCCAAATCCGGCATCATCTGTATTAAACATCATTGCTACAGAAGGAATCACCATTGCACATCTAACACTTGCCGATGTAAGAGGTAAAACAGTTTACACAGAAGCTATGAAAGCTTCTCATAAAACAGTAGATGTACAGGGCTTTGCCAAAGGAGTGTATTTATTGCAAATGAAATTAAGCAATGGTCAAACGGTAATGCAAAAGGTAATTATCGACTAATCCGGTTAATAGTTTTTTAGAAATGAAAACAAAAGGAATATATAAAATAACCGCTGTTTTAGCGATGCTGTTTATCAGCATTGTAGCAGTGGCACAGCCAAGCGGGGTGGCTCTTCCGTCATCATCCCCTTATACAGAAAACTTTAACAGCACCCCGGGTGCTTCAGGCAATGGCTATCCCGCAGGTTGGGGAGCCAACAACAAAGGTGCATGGGATCCCACTATGGGTGTGGGAAGTGCATCAAGCACCACGGGTGATAACTATAACTATGGTTCAAGTATCGGGATTTTGGGTAGCGGAACAAATTACGACCCGGGTTATATCATACTTGTATTAACTAATACCACAGGAAAAAACGGGTTAAAAATTAGTTACGATGTGTTGAAAATACGCGAGCAAACACGCACTTGCACCTTCAATCTGGAAGTAAGTACCACATCGGCTACTTCGGGTTTTAGTGCCATCAGTGGTGGGGCTTATAGCTCGGGCAGTATTACACAAGGTACCACCACCAGTTTTTCTAACATTAATATATCCGCCTTAGATAATAAATCAGGACCCGTATACATTCGCTGGTACTATGAATCATCGGGAAGCGGGTCTCGCGATGGAGTTGCCTTAGATAACGTATCCATAAGCTGGGATGCAGGCGTTGATGTTAATACACCTGCTGTAACCAACATAGGAGAAACTACAGCCGACCTATCGGCCAACTTAGCCTCAAACGGCGGTACAACTATTTTAGAGCGTGGATTTGTATGGTCTACCACTACCAACCCTTTAGTGGGTGGCGGCGGTGTTACCAAAGTAACGGCTTCAGGTACTTCAACCGGAACATTTACATCCTCAGTGACAGGCTTACCAGCCGGCACCCGTGTGTATTTCAAAGGATTTGCCCGTAACTCAACTGGCTCATTTTATACTTCTGAGGTAAGCTTTATTACCCAATCGGCTGAACCTACTGCTTATCCAAGTTCATTTACTGCAACAGCTATTTCAAAAAACAGTATAAAACTTGATTGGACACAAGTTGCCGGAGCTAACGGATATTTGATTATCCAACGCAAAGGTGTGGCTCCAACTGGAACACCTACTGATAAGACTGCATATACGCTAAATCAGGTGTTAGGTGACGGAACTATTGTGGGGCTTGTAACATCAGGAGCTACTGTAACCGCTACTATAAACGGGCTAATACAAGGAACAAGGTATTACTATACGCTGTTTCCCTTTGGATATAATGGTACCAATACCGAAACCTACAATTACCGCACAGTACCCATTATACCGTTGGCTAACGACAGTACTTGGGGATTCCCGCCATCGTTTAAATCAACGATAGAAGGAGTTTCAGGTTCAGAAGCGGCAGGGATTTCATCTCTGATAAATGATAATATCACTACTGCTGCCAACGGTACACAAGTTTGGAAACTGAACGTAAAAGACGGTGGTGCTACCATGAACGATGCCGATGATTTGCCTACCATTGTTACACGTATTACACTTAACAAAGCTGCAAAAAATACAGTTGCAAGCTGGTTGAATACGTTACAAGCAGCAGGATTGGTAGACGATAGCACAGGTGCTGTGATTGCTAACGGTACTATTACCGCAAACACAATCACCTTTAACGGACTTACCGTAACAGCCGCTGATAATAACTACCGACCACTTTCGGTTAGGTTGAGTTTGAAAGCCATTGCTCACAAAGACAGGGATACTTTTCATTTTTATGTGGATTCTGTTGGTACGCTCACCAAATCAGTGTTAGAAAGCTCACAAACCCAAAACTTCATTTCTTACTCTGATTCAAGTAAAAACACTATAGATGTTGATGCAACGAAGCTGCGTTTTATTACCCAGCCGCAAGCAACAGTTGAGGCCGGTGCTTTTTTAACCAATACCATACAGGTTGAAGCGGTAGATGCCTTTAATACCCGCGATATTGATTTTAACGGGAACATTAGCCTAACAGCAACCGACGGAAATTTGATAGCAACTCCACGTAGCATTACTGCCGTGAAGGGGTTAGCAATATTTGATACTGTACGCTTTAACAGGATTTCAGCCAACGATACCTTGGTTGCTACAGCAGGTGCGTTAACACTTGCAAAGAGCAACAGGTTTGTGGTTGAAGCTTCTAAAGGTTCTGATATAATTGCTGATGGAGGTTTTGTTTACCCGCAAAATATTATTCATACTGATTATAACGATACCGATGCGGTATCGCTTACCAATTCATTAGAAGTAATGTCTTTACTACTTCGCGATGGTGGTAATAATGATGATAACGACTTTGAACCTACTATTCTAAAAGATTTAACGTTTAATGTTAGCAAATCATACCTTATACGCAAAGCCGCCTTATTTGCAGGCAGCACAAAAGTTGCCGAGGTAGATAGCGTTGTAACTGTTGGCGCTAACAAACAGCTTGTATTTACAGGTTTTGCAATGACTGCCCCTGATAATGATTCATTACGTTTTTCTTTGCGCATAACCTTTAAAGATTCAGCAATTGATGGCGATAACTTTGGTTTTGCCGTAGTTACTGCAACTGCTGATGCAGCAGCAAGTCAATTTACTGCTGCTAATGCCGGAGGAGCTGCAAGTATAACCGCCGGTGCAAATAACAAGATAGATGTTATTGGGCGTATGATTAGGTTTATACAACAACCTACCGATGTATCAGAAGGTAGTGCTCAATTGCCGCCACCTTCGGTAGTTGCTACTGATAGTTTAGGTAACTACGATTTAGCGGTTTATAATTATACGCTGAAAGTACTGGGCGGCTCAATATTCGATTTTCGTGCCATCACATCTGCCAATTCAAGCAATAATGGTGTCGCTACTTTTAGCCGTTTGATTTACGATATACCTGCTACAGGAGTTAAAATTTCTGTTAAAACCACAGGAATTGACAGTACCGTGAGCGATACGTTTGAGGTTATGAAGCCTACATGGTTCCGTACTGTTCAATCCGGTAACTGGTCGGATACCCTTGTTTGGGAATTCTCAAAAAATTACGGCACCAACTGGCAGGCTGCCAACGAGACCCCTGATTACAGCAAGCACGGACGGATAACTATTCGTGCTACTCACACTGTTCAAATGGATGGTTTAACCGCAGATGCAAATACTGTTGATGAACTTATTGTAGAAAGCAATGCGGTATTGATTACCCCACAAGGTGCCTATAATAAATTGACAGTAGTTGACGGTTTGGCTACCGATGTGGTAGTGGAAGGTAAGTTGTTGCACAACAACCCTGTGGCCGGAAACGGTATCAGTATTGCTGCACCTGCAACAATGTTGGTAAAAAAGGGCGGAGCTGTTGAATTGGCTGCCTTTGGTGATGCCGCACATTGGGCAGGAAATACCAACATTACGTTTGAAGATAGTTCATTCTACATTCACAATACACCTATTACCAATACCATTGGGGCGGTCACCATGTTCCCCAATGCAACTGCTACTGAAAAACCTGTTTTCAGGATTGCACAAAACTATACTTACCCCGGTTCATTTATAAACCCAATGGCTACCCTTGCCATCAATGGATTGTTAAGCATTGATACTACAAAAACACTTACTATAAACGGTGGTGGTGAGCGTTTACTGCGCAACGGTATTATAGGTGCGGGTAACCTTGTAATAGCCGATTCATCAAAAGTGCGCATTACTGCCGATGCTCAACTGAGCGGTAGCGGTAAAATAAGCATTAACCATACTAAAGCCCTGTTCGAGATTGGAACGGCCAGCTATACCGAACTTAAAAACAACAAAGAACTTACTACAACTGCCGCTAACGGGATTTCAGTAAGCGGCACGCTGAACGGGTTTACCAACGGCTTTAGCGGTAATGCTACTGCCAAAACCGAAGCAGGGGCAACCGTAATTACTGCAAATACTCAAGGTTTGGGTGGTTTGTTCAATACTTCGGGGGCTAAAACCTATCATCCTGCTACTGATTACATATTCAACGGCACAGTTGCGCAAAACAGTGGTAACACCATAGGTTTAACCGCACGTACAATAAAAGTAAACAATGCTTTCGGGCTGACGTTGGGTGATTCAGTAACTGTTACTGATACCCTGTATATCGGCCAAAGCAATGTAACTTCATCAGCTAACGCGGTATTGACTATTGCCGCAAGCGGTGTGATTGACGGTTATTCAGCTACCAGCTTTATAAACGGGCCATTGAATTTGTGGGTAGATAATGCAGCAGTGTACTATCCTGTGGGTAAAACCACTTATGGGCCTGTAACCTATACTTCAACAGGTACGCCTTCTTGGATTACCCTAGAGTACGTTAACAACAACCCCAATGCAAGCGGGTTCGATACAGCTAAAAGAGGGGCGGGGCTTGCCGCAATAAAAGCTAACGAATACTGGAAAATCCACTCATCAGCCAAAACAACCGGAAGCATTGAATTGCCTTATACTTCAAATTCAGCAATAACCGGTGTTGATATTCTTAACATCCGCGTAGTAAGCTGGAACGGAACCCGTTGGGTAAGTGAAGGTCCTGTGGCACGCACAGCAACTTCTACCCGTGTGGTTGCCGATGGATTAACCAACTATACAGTATTTACAGTAGGTGTTGATTCAACGTGCGCTATCCCTGCGGTTCCTGCCTTTGCTGCCAACAATGTTTGCGGTGCAGGCAATGTGGTAACACTTGCCGCCAGCGGAAACGGTGTTGTACGTTGGTTTATCAATGCCAACGACGTTCAGCCGTTTGCACAAGGTACATCCGTAAATGTGGGTACATTGTTTACCGACAGTGTTTTTTATGCTGAGGTGAAAAACATTGGTTGCTATAGCAATCGTGTGGCTTATTCAGTCACTATTAACACCCCTCCCGCGGCCCCTTCGTTAAGCGGTACAACACAATTGTGTAACGCAACGGCAACCGTACTAAATGCTGATACATTAGGTACTAATAACTGGTATGCCGATGTAAATGCTACGCTGCCAATATTTACCGGCGATGCGTTTGCAACCGGAAACCTAACTAACGATACTTCTTTCTACGTAGAAAAAATACAAAATGGCTGCGCAAGCACTACCCGTACAAGGATAGATGTGAACGTGAAGCCCGGAATACTTTCACCCGTTAGCAATGGTGCGGAAGTTTGTTCAGGTGCCAAAGCAGTAGTAAATGTTGCTGCAAACCATACAATCCGTTGGTATGAGAATACAACTGCAAGCACTCCGTTTTATAGCGGAACACGTTATACAACAGGTGTTTTAACCGCAGATTCTACTTTTTATGTAGAAGCTTTTGACGGTGCTTGCGCCAGCCCACGCGTACCCGTATTAGCTAAAGTACTTGCTTTACCTGCCGCTCCTATAATTACCCCCGGTGCGGTTTGCGCGGGCAATACAGCACAGATTGTGGCTAACGGCCCCGGTACGTTGTATTGGTACAACGATACCACATCGGCAGCTATCAGCAGCGGAAACAGTTTTACTACCGCTCCGCTTACAGCTACCCGCACTTATTATGCAGCCATATTTGACGGTAAGTGTTTCAGTCCAAAAGTGGCAGCACTTGCTGAAGCGTTTGCAATACCCGGCAGTGCCACCATTAATGTACCTGCCAATGCGCCAACAAATCAAACAGTAGCAATACAAACTACAGCCGTTGCCCAAAATTATGTGTGGGATTTCGGCACGGATGCTACTCCTCAAACAGCTACAGGTGCAGGCCCTCACAATGTAAAATGGTCAACCCAAGGTTCTAAAACAGTGAAGTTGAAACTGTGGAACGGAAACAGTGCCGTAGCCTGCTCTACCGAGGTGCAAAACTTTGTACAAGTAGGTGCAGGGGTTGGCGTGCAAGAGATTGCAGGTGCAAGCATAGCTGTATATCCTAACCCTGCTTCATCAGCTTTAACACTTGATGTGGTGTTTGAAGCTGCACAATCGGGCAGTGTGTTGATGACAGATGCTACCGGAAAAACAGTTTACCAAACTGCTTTTGAAAATGTATCAGGCATAAATAAACAATTGGATGTGACAGGTTTTGCTAAAGGCTTGTATATGCTGAAGGTGGCTACCGAAAACGGAGTTTCGGTACATAAAGTAATAGTTCAATAAGTAGTAACAACGGATTAAAAATGAAAAATAAATTGTTTCAAAGTGCCTTTACCCTTTGTGTGGCAGCAATGATATTGTTACTGCCTGAATTGGTAAAAGCGCAAAACGATGTAATGATTTCGTACGACTTTAATGCAAGTTGTGCGGCACCACCTGCAGGGTGGTCGATACAAAACGTTGACGGTGGTTGTACTTGGCGTTGCGGCGGTGGTATTTTGCAAAATAACCACTCATCGCAAAGTTGCAGCGGTGCAGCCGATGATTGGTTGATAACCCCCGAATTGAACTTTGACGAGTTCTTAAATGAGTACATCTCATTGTCAATGGGCTCAAACTATAGCGGTGGGGCATTAAACGTTAGACTTTCAACCAACTATTCAGGTTCAGGAAGCCCCTATTCAGCCACTTGGTCAACTTTGGCCAGCTATACATCGGGTTCAAATTATACAATAAACATTGGTAGTCAAACCGGCAAAGGATATATCGCTTTTCAATACACTTCTACAGGAAACGGTACAGGTCAAGCGGCTTTGTATGCTATCTACAGCATGTCGGTAAAGGGTACAAAAAGCATATACATTACCAATCCAACTGTTAAAAATATTGACACTGCCAAAGCCGATTTAGGTGCCGAAGTGGTGCTTGTTGGTGCTGCTACTGTTCTTGAACGCGGTATTGTTTGGTCGTTAACCGCTAACCCGCTTAAAGGCGGTTCAGGTGTAACCCAAGTAAACGTATCAGGAACAGACGGTATGTTTGATACCACGGTTACAGGTTTGCCAACCGGCACAAGGATTTATTACAAAGGGTTCGTTACTGATTCTAATAAAACAGTGTACACAACCGAAACCTCTTTCTTTACCCTTTCTCCCGAACCGTTTGCTTATCCGCTATCGTTTACGGCTACAACACAATCTAAAAACAGTATTAAGTTAGATTGGACACAAGTGACCGATGCAAAGGGTTACATACTCTTGCAGCGTGCTTACCAAGCCCCGACAGGTGTGCCTAATGATGCAACTGCTTATACCAACGGACAATTTATTGGCGATGGGCAAGTAGTTGGTGTGTTTACAAGCAATGCCACTATCACTACTACCATTACAGGGTTGGTGCAAGGTACCCGTTACTATTACACACTATTCCCATACAATTATAATCTTACCAATAACGAAACCCGCAATTACAAAACTGCGGCTCCTGTGCCTACTGCTACGGATAGTACATGGGGATATCCACCGTCGTACAGTTCAGCTGTTGAGGGTGTTGCAGGCACGGGTGTGGTAACCATATCAAGTTTGATGAACGATGCCACGGTAAGCGATACTACCAAAGGTGCTTTGGTGTGGAGAATACAATTGAAAGATGGGGGCTCAACCCTTAATGATATGGATGATTTGCCTACCCAGATTACCTCATTAGTGGTAAGACCCGGTGAAAAAAATACCGTTGCAAGCTGGTCTACCGCAATACAATCGGTAGGATTGTTTGATGACAGCACGGGTGCTCTCATCAAGCAAGGTTCAGTAGGCACTAACACGATTACTTTCAGCTCGATAAATGTGGTTGCTCAAGACAACAACTACAGGCCAATGTCGGTAAGGTTATCGCTACGTAAAACCGTATTGACTGATAACAGCCGTTTCCATTTTAAGATAGATTCTGCCGATGTGGTTGTAAAAGGGGTGATAGAAAGTTCACAAACCTATAATTTCAGCACCCTTTCGGATACGCTTAAAAACAGCATTGAAGTACTTGCTACCAAGCTAAGTTTCTTAACCACCATGCCTACACCAATTGAGGCGGGTGCATTCATTACTCTGCAGCAGGTGGTGGCTGTGGATACTTTTGGTAGTCGTGATATTGATTATACCGGTGCTATTTCAGTTTCATCTATCGGTAATGCACTTATTGCTTCGCCACGCGTTGTAAATGCTGTGAGCGGTTTGGCTGCTTTTGATACTGTGAGGTTCTTTAAGGCAATACCTACCGATACCCTTATAGCAATGGCTTCCGGCCTGATAAATGGCAAAAGCAGCAGGTATATGGTTGAAAACTCTAAACGCTCAGACATAGCTGTTGACGGTTCATTCATTTACCCGCAAAATATTCAGCACCTTACGTATAAAGATACCGGTGTTATTACCACTACAAATTCACTAGAGGTATTCAGCCTTCGTTTACGCGATGGCGGCGGAAGCCCTGACAACGATTTTGAGACTACTACACTTTCAGCACTTACCTTTAGCGTGGGCAACTCATACGCCATTGGCAAAGCTGCGTTAGTAGCCAACGGTGTCAAAATTGCAGAAGTAACCACAGTAGGTTCAACCATACAGTTTACTAATATAAACCTGGTTGCCAATGATAATGATTCGGTTCGTTTTTCATTGCACGTAACGTTTAAAGGTACAGTAACCGACGGACATCGTGTAACATTTACTATTACTTCGGCCACTGTAGGTGCTACTGGTTCATTGCTTGCGGCTACTAATGCAGGCGGTGCTACCAGCTCAACGCTGTATAACGATAACAAAATTGATATTACTGCCAGCCGTTTGGCGTTTGTGAAACAACCTGTAAACGTTGCGCGCGGTAGCATTATGTATCCTTTTGTAACTGTGCAAACCCTTGATGCGGAAGGTAATATTGATAATGCCGGACGTGGGATAACACTGGAAGCAAACGGTACAACCTTTAATTTTACTGCCCTGAATGCAGTGGGAGTGATACCCACCAAAGCGGTAGCAGAGTTTACCAAACTGATATTTGACGTGCCCACCACAGGTGCTACACTTATTGCCCGCGCGGCAGGTTTAGACAGTGCCATCAGTAATCCTTTTAATGTGTTGTTGCCTGTGTGGTTCCGTTCAGTAAAATCAGGTAACTGGTCGGATATGTCGGTATGGGAACAAAGCACCGACTTTGGTGCCAATTGGGTTGCCGCTACGGATACTCCCAACTACAGCGAACACGGTTTTGTAACCATCAGCAACGGCGATACCGTGAAAATGAACGGCATTTCTGCCGCTGCAAATACAGTGGATGAACTTACTATTGAAAAGGGTGCTGTGTTAGTAACCCCATCGGTAGCGCCGTTCAAACTTGCTGTTAATGATGCTTTTGGTGATGATATAACAGTTGAAGGAACCTTGTTGCACAACAACGGCCAATCAATTGGCGGTTTAGATATTGCTGCGCCTGCAAGCATTGCAGTAAAAAGGGGTGGTGTAATTGAGCTGGCCTCATTTGGTGATGCTGCCGATTGGGCAGGTAATGCCAATATCAGGTTTGAAGACAGCGCAGTGTACGTACACAACACCACTATTGCAAACACCATCAGCCCTGCTGTGATGTTTCCCAATGCAGCTGCTAACGAGGTAGCCATTTTTAGGGTAGCACAAAACAACACGTTCCCCGGTTCAGCCATGAATGCAAACAGCCCGTTGGTAATAAACGGCTTGCTTGCAATAGATAATAATACAACATTAACCATTGGTGGTAACGGCGAGAGAGGTTTGCGTAACGGTATCACCGGAGCAGGAGACCTTGTTATAGTTAATTCTGCTAAAACCCGTATTACAGATGTAGCCCAACTGAGCGGTACAGGTTCGATACAGGTGAACAGTGCCGCAGCTATATTCCAAATAGCTGCATCAAGTCAAACCGAATTGTTAAACAACAAAGCCATCACAACTACTGCTAATAATGGTATCCGTGTGGCCGGCCAGTTAAATGGTTTCGCTAACAGTTTCACAGGCAATGCCGCTACCATTATTGAAAGTAACGCAACAATTATAACCGCACACACGCAAGGTATAAGTGGTTTATTTGCCAATACAGGTGCTAAAACCATTCAGCCTGCCAACTATATATTTAACGGTACTGCTGTGCAAAACAGCGGTAGCCTTAACGGCAACGTTGCCCGCACAGTAAAAGTGAGCAACAACAACGGCTTGGTATTAACCGATAACCTAACTATTGTCGATACATTATTTATTGGGGCAGGTAATATTACCACAAGCCCAAGCAACTTACTCACCATTAACGGCAATGGTGTGATTGATGGTTATTCAGCCGCAAGCTACATTAACGGCCCTGTGAAAGTTTGGGTGGATAGCGCTGAAACAGTGCAATTGCCCGTAGGTAAAGCAATTTATGCTCCTGTAAATTATACTGCTGATAATGCAAATACTTGGGTAACGCTGGAGTATGTAGGCAATACCCCTAACAGTAACGGTTTTGATACGGCTAAGCGTGGCGAAGGTCTTGCTGCGGTGAAAGCCAACGAATACTGGAAAATAAGCACTTCAAATACAGTTGAAGGGCGTGTTGAAGTGCCTTTCACAATTAACTCAGCCATTACAGGTGTTGACGCGTTAAATATTCGTGTAGTAAGCTGGAACGGTACCCGTTGGGTAAGTGAAGGCCCTGTGCGAAGGACTGCAACTGCCAACGGTGTTCAATCGGACGTTTTGAATAACTATACCGTATTCACCATCGGTGTGGATTCTGCTTGTACCATTCCTGCTGCTCCTGCATTTACTACGTTAAACGTATGTAATGGCAATACCGCAAACCTAACTGCCACCGGAAACGGTTCTATCCGATGGTTTGCAGCTATGAACGATGAACAGCCTTTTGCCATTGGCAATACCGTTAATGCGGGTGTAATATTTATTGATACTGTGTTTTATGCTGAGGTGAAAAACATCGGTTGTATAAGCAACCGCGTGGCTTATCCGGTTAAAATAAATGCAATTCCGGTTGCTCCTTTTGTAAGCGGTACTACCCAATTGTGCTATAACCAATCGGTGCAATTAGCCGCCGATACCAACGGAACACACAATTGGTATAACGATGTAAATGCAACCACCGCACTATTTACCGGCGATGTATTAACAAGCAGCCCGCTTACCAAAGACACTTCTTTCTATGTAGAAAAAGTAGTAATCGGTTGTCCAAGTACCCGCACCCGTGTTGATGTGGCTGTAAGAGCACAAATACAAAATCCTTTCAGCGTAGGTGCTGAGGTATGTGCAGGCACTCCTGCGGTTGTAAAAGCTACTGCTAACGAAGACATCCGTTGGTTTATCGACGGTACTACAACGATACCTTTCTTTACCGGTGAGCGATTTAATACCGCCAACCTGTTTGCTACCACTACTTACTTCTTAGAAGCTTTTGAAGGTGCTTGCAAAAGCCAGCGTGTACCCGTTACCGTTGATGTGCTTGCCTTGCCTGCTGCCCCAACGCTTACCCAACCTGCCGTTTGCGAAGGTTCTTCGGCACAGGTAAATGCTACCGCCAGTGGCAAAGTATATTGGTTCAACGATAATACTGCCACCATATCAGCCGATAGTGGTGCAGTATTCACTACACCCGCACTTAACACCAGCCGTACATACTATGCAAACGTGTTTGACGGTAAGTGCTACAGTCCTAAGGCTTCAGCGGTGGTAACAGTTTATACAATTCCTGTTAATGCTGCGTTTACAGCGGCATCGTATGTTGCGACCAATCAGCCCACTGTGATACAAACCGCTACAACTGCTCAGTATTACACCTGGGATTTTGGAACTGATGCAACCCCTCAAACTGCATCAGGTGTTGGTCCTCACAATGTTAAATGGGCAAGCCAAGGAATCAAAACCATCGCCATGAAAGTATGGAACGGTAATACTGCCGTGGCCTGTTCTACTGAGGTACAAAAAACCGTAGCCGTTGGCCCCGGTTTAGGTATCGAAAGTGTAAACGGTGCGCAGATAGTAGTGTATCCTAACCCTATTAGCCAAGGAGAACTGAATATCAGCTTGCCTGCTGAAGAGCAAGCGGTAATCAGTATAACCGATGCGACAGGAAGATTGGTTTGGAAAGGTGAAACAAACGCCCGTGAAACTGCTGTAAATGTGAGCGGTTGGGCTGCCGGAATCTACTTTGTAAACATCAGTACCAATGGCTATAACCAAACGGTGAAAATTGATAAACAATAAAAAACAACAGTGAGGGTGATTTTGAGCGCGTAATGAAAATAGGAATTTTAAGATATATTGTTCTGATAAGCGGATTGCTTACCCTTGCAGCTACAAAGCTGCAAGGGCAGGTAACTGCTGCTTTTACTGCCGATGCTACATCGGGTTGTTCTCCAAAACTTATAAAATTTACCGATAACTCAACGGGTAATATCACATCTTGGCAATGGAGCTTTGGCAACAGTGCCACATCTACACTTCAAAACCCCGTTATTATCTATACATCACCCGGAACTTACACCGTGAGCCTTACGGTGAGCGGTCCCGGTGGTACAAACACACTCACAAAAACAGCTTACATTACTGTTTTTGATAATCCCAAAGCCGATTTCACGGTGAATACTGCCGTTGGATGCCAGCATTCTCAGTTTTCGCTAACCAATACATCCACTTTGAGTGGTAATGGAGCTGCAATTACCAATTACTTTTGGGATTTAGGAGATGGTAATACAAGTACCACAAAAGACCCTTCGCATGCCTATCATGTAGCAGGGACAATGACTGTGAGCCTGCGCATTAAAGATGCCAACGGCTGCGAGTCATTCAAAGAAATTCAGAAAGCTATACAGGTAAACCCAACTCCTGTGGTGGCTTTCACGGCGGATAAACCCGCTTCTTGTATCACACCGGCACAAGTAAACTTTACCAACCAAACCACAGGCAGCAACCTTGCCTATACCTGGGATTTGGGTAATAACACCACCTCTACAGCAACAGATCCTTCGGCAAGTTATACCGCCGCAGGCAACTATACAGTAAAGCTGGTGGCCGTAAACACAGTAACAGGGTGTAAAGACTCACTAACCAAGAGTAATTTTGTTACAGCCGGTAATAATGTGGTTGATTTTAGCCCTTCAACGGCGCAAGGGTGTAAAGATATTCCGCTAACGTTTACCATTACCGGCAGTGGCACTCCGCAAAGTGTGTTGTGGGATTTTGGCGACGGTAATGCTTCAAATACCAGTCCTGGACAGAATACCTACACAAGCGCGGGAATGCGCACTGTGAAACTGATAGTAACTTTTGCCGGCGGCTGTGCCGACACAGTTAAAAAGCAACTAATGATTGATGATGTGCCCGTTACGGACTACACCATGAATCCCCGCCGGAACTGTAAAACTCCGTTTAACGTTACGTTTACTAACAATACAGCGGGGCACGGTTCGTTTTGGGAGTTTGGCGACGGCGATACTTCATCGCAACGCAATATTATTCATACCTATACCTCACACGGTCCTTTTATAATCAAGTTTACCACCATTACTCCCGGTGGTTGTAGGGCTACGCAAACAGATACCATTGATTTTAAACCCGAAGTATTGGTAAAGCCTACTCCAAGGCAGGTATGTGCCGATTCGGCAACGGTGAAATTTGATTATACCACCGACCCCGCAGGGGCAACGGCTTTTTCGTGGGATTTTGCCGACGGTAATACATCAACACAAGCCAAACCTTCGCATTTCTTTAATCAGGGAGAGTACATCGTGAAGCTTACGGTTACCTATCCCGATGGTTGCAAAGCTACAGGGCAGGACACGGTAAGTATTTTTACCAAACCCATTCCTGATTTTAAGGCAGATAAACAGGACGAGTGCGTGAAGAAACGCATCACCTTTACCAATAAATCGCAAAACTATACCAAGTTTGAGTGGGATTTTGGTGACGGTATCAAAGATACATTGCAGGTAAACCCTCAACATCTGTACAGCAATTGGGCTAAAATTCTTGAATTGCCCGATTCGTTTGATATTAAACTTACCCTGTGGAACGGCACTTGCCAAAAAGACACCACCATTACCCAATACATCAACATCGACCCGCCGTTGGCGTGGATACAAACCGACAATATGGAAGGGCTGTATTGTGATACACCTGCCCAAGTTCGGTTTTTTGATGTTTCTCGCTACAAAAACCCTCGTGATACCGTGGTTAGGGTGTGGTTTTTTAACGACCCCAAAGCCTTTAAAATCAGTAACCAACAGTGTACCACCGATACCAAAAACGGGTTGAACGTGGGTAAGAATTGTAACTACTCGGTAGATTCATTGCCTACACATACCTACACGGCAATTGGTGATTATCCTGTGAAGCTGTGGTTGTTTAGTGTGCGCACGGGTTGCAGAGACTCAATGATTTACGATGTGCGGGTACGGCCAAAATTCAGAGCAAACTTTAAACTCTCTGATACTACAGGATGTGCACCGCTTACCGTAAACTTTGACGATACCACTACTCGCAGCCGCAAATGGTTTTGGGATTTTGGCGACCCTGCTCTTGACGGCGATACGGCCATCATTCAAAAACCTTCTTATAAATACACCATTCCGGCGGTGTACGATGCTAAACTGACCGCTACTGATAAAGACGGTTGTACAGCTTCGGCCACTCGGAAAATATACGTGAAAGGGCCTCGTGCCAACTTTAAAACCGTAGGTAGGATATGTCCTCCCGATTCGGTGGCTTTTTTTGATATTTCCACCAAAACCGATAGTCTTTCAAAGTGGACATGGAAATTTGGGGATAAAGGCAAAGCTCCCGCTGATACCAGCAATCTTCGTCACCCAAAATACAAATTTTCAGCATTGGGTACATACTTAGTAACTCTTACCGTGTCAGACAAAATAGGTTGTTCGCACAGCCTTACCCGTGTTATTGAGTATGCCCCGCCCAAACCGGTATTTATGGTAGTTCCCGATGTGTTGTGTGCGGGCACTACGGCAAGTTTTCAAAACTATACCGTTGGCGGGTTAAACAACCGTTATCACTGGCGTTTTGGCGACGGAGATACTTCTAATGTTATCAATCCTTCCCACGTGTACAACGATACAGGCAAATACGATGTGTTTTTGCGAGTGAGGAGGAACGACGGCTGTGAGGATTCTATCACAGTTAAAAAGGCAATCAATGTGGTAAAACCACAGGTTGATTTTTCAGTAAACCAAAGCAAGGGACTTTGTCCTCCGTTTGCCGTGGTGTTTACTATCAGCCAAACCGACGATGTAAATGAATACTATTGGGATTTTGGCGACAGCAGCTATTCAACCGTAAAAAATCCGACACATACCTATAATAAGCCTGGTAAATACACTGTATCAGTGCGGGTGAAGAGTATAGGAGGTTGCTACGACAGCATTATTAAACAAGACTTTATTACTGTAGGCGGACCTACCGGAACATTTAGCTTTACACCCAACGATGGTTGCAAGCCTTTGAAGGTTAAATTGAAAGCTAACGGTAGCACCGATGCGGTACTATACACTTGGGATTACGGCGACGGGCAATTGGATTACCTGAATACAGACACCGCCACGCACGTGTACAAAGTGAACGGTATTTTCAGACCTAAACTGATACTTACCGATAGCAATAATTGCTCGCTTACCTATTTTACCGATGATTCCATTACTATTATTAATGGTGCTGCAGTAGACTTTACCACCAGCAATCTTACAATTTGCGCCGGCGGAACGGTAACATTTACAGATAACAGCTCGCCCGCAGGAGCCATAACCCAACGCAACTGGCATATAAACGATACTCTTAAAGGTTCGGGTGGTAACTTCCAACGTCAATTTGTTGATACCGGAAAATTCAATGTAAAACTGGTCGTAAACGATACCTTAGGTTGCCAAACCGATAGTAGCGTTGTGGTAACGGTTAAAGCACAACCAGTAATTACCATCAGCCCTGATACATCCATTTGTTTTGGTAACAGTACCCAATTAAGTGTTAGCGGAGGCGAAAGTTACAAGTGGTCGCCATCGGGCAGCCTTAATAACGATACCTTGGCATCGCCCACTGCACAGCCCATAAACACTACCATGTATAGTGTGGTGGCAAAAGCAGGAGCAGGATGCCCAGATGTAACTAAAAACGTTACGGTTACGATACTGCCTTTGCCTTCCGTTGATGCGGGAGTAAAGAAAACCATTTGCGAGGGGGATACTACTACACTAATCGCCACGGGAGCTCTTAACTATACTTGGGAATATTCTCCCTTTTTAAGTGATACCTCGTCGGCTTCAACACTCGCTTATCCGCCTGCTACAGCATACTTTAAAGTGTACGGTACCGATGTAAACGGTTGCACTTTTTACGATAGTGTGCAAGTAGAATCGGTAATTGCGCCCGACCCACAGATTGCAGGCCCTGCAAAGGTTTGTTTCGGTTCGCAAACTACGTTAACCGCTAACGGCGGAGATGCTTTTTTATGGAACACAGGTGCAACTACCGCAAGCATTAATGTGGTAATGACTAAGAACGAATCGTTTTGGGTGAAATCTTCTTTGTTGGGTTGTCCGGGTGGAGAAGATACTATTGATGTTGAGGTAGATAACTCCGTGTTTGATGCTGATTTCACGCTGCAAAAAGATACTTTTTATGCAGGTGAACTTATTGGCATCACCAATAACAGTTTCGGTGCTGTAAAATATTCTTGGAACACCGACGGACGCACTTATACCGATTCGTTACCCAAAATTACATACCGTAACGAAGGAGAGTATCAACTACGCCTTACAGCACAATCAGCTACCGGTTGTCTTGACAGTACAGCGCGCACGGTAATTGTAGTGCCCGATTTCATCTATTTTCCCACGGCATTTACACCTTCAGGAGATTTCTTGAACGATTGGTACAAATACTTTGCTCCTTATGAGCTGGCTGAAGTACACTTTATGATTTACGACCGCTGGGGCGAGTTGGTGTTTGAAGCCAAAGACCAAAACACCTTATGGGACGGTAGCTTCAAAGGCAAACCCTTGCCTGACGGCGTGTATGTATATATGTTTTTTGCCCACAAGCCATCAGGCCAGATTGTTACGGCCAGAGGCAACATTACACTGATTAGATAAAAACGGTTATGAAAAATATAAGACTAATTACAAAACCTTTATTGGTTTTTGCGCTGAGCGCGGCTGTTATGGCCGGCTGTAGCAGAAAAGCCACCATTACTGATGCTAACAAAGCCTTTGAAAGCCGCGAGTACTTTCTTAGCTCATCCATGTATAAGCAGGCGTATGCTGCTTTGACAGATAAAGAACTAAAAGCCGAAGCAGCTTTTGGTGCTGCCGAGAGTTTTCGTAAGATAAACGATTACAAAAATGCCGAATACTGGTACAACCAAACCTTGAAAAACGACCCCGATAATAAAGAGGCACTTTGGTTTGTGGCGATGGAAATGAAGAATGCCGAGCGTTACGAAGAAGCCAAAGCCAAATTTGAGGAGTACAAAGCAAAAGGGGGTATTGGCGACCAAGCCGACCACGAGATTGAAGGCTGTGTAAAAGGCATGGAATGGAAAAAGGAGCAAACCCGCTATGTGGTTGAAAACATGAAGGGCTTAAACACTAAAAATTCTGATTTTGGTGTGGTGGCTTACAGGGGCGATGCTTTGTTTTTCTCTTCGGACCGTGAAAACCCTGATAATAGAAGAGTGTACGGTCGTACCGGAGATAAGTTTGTTGATATTTACCGTGCCGAACTTAAAAGAGCTAAACGTGGCGAGCAACTACCCTCGATAGGTAAAGTAAATCCTGCCGAAGGTTTGGTGTTTGATTACAACGAAGCCACAGGCGCGTTCTCAGGTTCTAAAATATACTTTACCCTTTGCAACGGGGTAGAGGGTACAGAAAACTCTTGTAAAATATACGAGGCTACACTTTCGGGCAAAGCGTTTAAAGATGTTTCGGCTCTTTCGTTTTGCGATGATTCGTTAACTAACTACGGTCATCCGTCGGTGTCTCAAGACGGTTTAACCTTGTATTTCTCTGCCGATTTGCCCGGTGGTTTTGGCGGTAAGGATATTTACGCTACTACTTTTGATAAGCGTGGTAAAAGCTGGAGTGCTCCTGTAAATGCAGGTTCAGTAATTAATACCAACAAAGACGATATGTTCCCTTTTATCCATGCCGACGGTACTTTGTACTTCTCGTCAAACGGTCACGTAGGTATGGGCGGCTTGGATGTTTTCTCAGCCAAAAATAACGGCGGCACATGGGAAGAACCTGTGAACATGAAGTGGCCTATTAACTCAGGTGCAGATGATTTTTCGTTCACTGTTTCTGATGATAAGCAAAACGGCTACTTGTCATCAAACCGCGAAGGCGGCAGGGGCAAGGATGATATTTACGGTTTTTACCTTAAACCGCTTGAGTTTAAGCTGAAAATTGTGGTGAGAGATGCCAAAACAGGCAAAACCATTCCTAATGCTACAGTTAAGTTTACAATTAATAAAGACAGTGTCGCATCGTATACTGCAAACGGTGAAGGTGTGCTTGAGTCTCCTTTAATGATGAATACCTCTTACGGTTTCTTCGCTTCAAAAACCGAAGATTACTATTTTGACAGTGAGGCCAAACAAGTATCTACCGTTGGCAAAGAGCTGTCGGAAAACTTTGTGCAAGAGCTGCTTTTGAATCAAATGAACGTTGAAGACGAGTTTACCCTGAAAGGTATTTACTACGATTTAGACAAGGCTGATTTGCGTCCAGAATCACTACCCGTGATAGATTCATTAATCAACCTTTTGAACAAATATCCCAAAATCCGTATCGAAATAGGTTCACACACCGATTGCCGTTCGTCAAAAGAATATAACGAGCAATTGTCTCAACGCAGGGCACAATCAGTGGTGGATTACCTGATAAGCAAAGGCATTGCTTCTGCCCGTTTGGAAGCAAAAGGCTATGGTGAAACCAAACTGGTAAACGATTGTGCTTGCGAGGGCACGGAAGTGAAACGCAATTGCAGCGAAGAGGAACATCAGTTAAACCGTCGTACAACCTTCAGGATTGTATCAAAGTAAGTTGTAAAAGAAGAAAAAATTAAAACAATGAAAAAGATAATAGAAGTGTTGGGCTTGTTGCTTATTTGTGCAGCCGTTTTTGGCCAGCAAGACCCTTACTATACTCATTTTATGTTTAACAGGCAGGCATATAACCCTGCTTATTCAGGCTCACAAGGTGGTTTAGAGGCTACTTTGTTGCACCACAGCCAATGGGCAGGGTTCAAAGAAAATTTGGCGCCAAGTACACAGTCGTTAGGTATTAATCTTCCTTTCCGTAACCACGGTTTTGGTCTGCAATTGGTAAACGATAAACTGGGCTATGAAAAATCGGTAAACCTTTCATTGTCTTATAACTACCGTTTCAATATCGGCAGCGGGACCTTGGGCGTAGGGCCTTCTATCGGGTTTTTGCAGAAATCGTTAGACGGCAGCAAACTCACTCCCGAAAAAGCCAACGATCTTAAAATCCCTACTACAAACGTATCGAGTTTGAAACCTGATTACGGGTTTGGATTTTTCTATCAAAACGAAAGCGTAAACAATTTGTACGTAGGACTTTCGGCCACCCACCTTTCAGAGGAAGATTTTAACTACGATGCCGCTGCCGGAGCAATGGTTAAATACAACGGCCGCAGGCACTATTACTTAACAGCAGGCATGCAATTTGAGCTTTCACCTGTATTAGCATTACGCCCTAATGTGTTGATGAAAAACGATGGTGCAACCACCCAGTTTGATGTGAATGCTGACTTGTTGTACAAGCAAAAATTACGCGGCGGTTTTGCTTACCGCTCAGGCGACGCTATGTCGGTATTGTTAGGGTATTACATCACCCCGCAATGGCATTTGGGATATAGCTACGATTATACGCTTACTGATATTAGCAATGTGAGTAGCGGTACACACGAGTTGGTATTGAATTTTGTGCTGAAAACAACCCGTAAACCCAAACCTGTTTTAAATAAGATAATTCTTACTCCTCGTTTCTTAGAATAGCATAATGCATTTTTAATAGGTTTTCTTTTGTGAAGCCGGCACCACATGCCGGCTTTTTATTTGTTATGGAGTAAATTGGTGCCACTAAGGCGCTAAGTTGGCTTTTCATAGAATTATTGCGGCTTATTGCTTTAGCAGCAAAAAGAATACTCTGTTTTTTTCCTGAGTATAAAACTTAAGGTTTTAGAGAGTCTTTCCAAGTGGTTTATTGATTAAAGAACTTTTAGCCACTAAGGCGCTAAGTCGGCTTTCATAGAATTATTGCGGCTTACTGCCTTTGCAGCAAAAAGAATACTCTGTTTTGTTCCTGAGTATAAAACTTAGGGTTTTATGAGAGTCTTTTCAAGTGGTTTATTGATTAAAGAACTTTTAGCCACTAAGGCGCTAAGTTGGCTTTTCATAGAGTTATTGTGGCTTAGTATCTGTATGAGAAATTTCCTCTCGTTACCCTGAATATAAAATTCAGGGCTTTTGCGAGTAGCGTATCGAATGGTTTTAAACCATTCGATACGAAATTATATAAGAAAGGCGAGCTTTATGCCCGTCGGTTTTGGTGTTAATGAAAAATCCCCAAAAGAGCTAAGTCCTTTGGGGATTGCATTAAAACGGGTTAAAACCCCATGCGCAACGCATTCAATTACTCAATAATCAACTTCACAGGTGATGATACTTGTGTATGGATAAAGTATATCCCTTTGGCAAGGTTTAAGGGACTTACGTCTACTTTCACAGTTTCGCTGTTTGCGGCAGCTAACTCAACTTGATATATTAGTTTTCCTGTGGCATCGTATAGCTTTAGCGGGGTGTTTAAAGCGTCATCTGCATTTACTTGTACCGTAAAGCTTTGTGTTGCAGGGTTTGGGTAAATGGTTACAGAAGGAGTGGTTGCACCTGTAGTTACTGATGAGTACGTAAACACAGTATTACCTGTGGCCGATGTATTTGACGCCGAGCTTTGCACAGGAGCTAACATTGGAGTTCCCGAAGTATGTGTAAACGTAACTACTACCGGAAGATGGTCAGAGGCATCGTGCAGAGCAGAGGCAATGGTTGATGAATACATGGTGTAAGGTGGAGTATTAAGGGCTTGGTTATAGTGTTGGCCGTCGTTACCAAATGCTTTGTAAGTGTTGGGTACTATGTCAAAACCTCCTGTTTGGGTAATAGCGGTTGAAAACAACAACATATCAAAACGGTCGTCAAGTCCTCCCGTGGCACCGCCACCGAATGAAGTTGTGCGAGGTGATTGTGTATGGTGGATGGCATACGATGAGTTATTCCAGCTGCCTGACAGGCTTAGTAAGTCGTTAAATTTACCATTAGCATTGCTGCCGTTGGTTATCATTTTTTGGTAAGCCGATTCGCTACTTCCGTAAATATTAAAATCTCCACATACCAAGAAATACTTGCCTGCAGAAAAGGCATCGGTTACAGCCCTTAGATTATCTACTTCTCCTTCGCGTTGGGTTTCATCGCTGCTGGTGTTGCCGGCTTTTAAATGCACAGAGTATATGTAAAGCGAGTCGCCCGAAGCAATGTGTTTAAGCAGGAATTGGTTAATATCTCTAAGCGATGTTGAAATGGCGGTATTGCTGATAAATTGGAATTTTGAGCTTTTATAGTACAAAGAGTTGTCCGTATCATAACCATCAATAAATGTAGCCATGCTGTAAGTACTGGTGCTATAGTTTAGCACATTGTTTAAAAAGTTATTGGCTCCTGTTGATTGCAATACTTCTTGGCATACCACAATATCGGGGTTCACTGCATCAATAATAGTGCGGTAGCTTGGCTCGCGAGATGAACCAGTGCTGCCGGGGTAGTTAAGCAGGTTATACGTCATTATTACAAAGTTGCCGGTATCGCCTTCGGTTGAGTCGTTGGTGGTAAACGTGTTAGTGCCCCAGCTTGAAAATGTACTTCCGCCGCAATTAGCGCGAACGTGCGCATAATATTCAGTATTAGGGGTGAGACTGCTTACTGCTGCAGATGTAGACGTTGTGCTGGTACCCGATGAAGGTGCAGTTGACGAAGTAGTTACGGCATACTCGTACGATGAAGCGCCTGATACAGTATTCCAGCTGATAGTGGCTGATGTGGTTGTTATACCTGATGCTGATATGCCCGTTGGTGTAGCGCACGATGAAGAGCTTGAGCCTGTGATAGAGATGTCATCTACTGAGATTTTATCGCGCGAGCCACTGGTACTTACTGATTCCCAGTAAATCCAACGCACTTGCACTACCGATTGATTTTCGGCACCTACAGGCAATGTTTCCGTTAAGGTCGATGAGCTGTGTCCGTCTGTCATTCCTGCACTACTGTATGTAGTGGTGGTGCCCACATTAATAAAGCTGCCTGAGGTACCTACGCGGTATTGCAAAGCAATGCTATTGTCGCGTGAGCTTTGGTTCTTAATGGTTTTGCATAACCACGAAACTTGTATGTTGGTGAGACCTGTGGTGTTAATAGCAACAATAACGGCCCCCGCAGGATTGGTGCCCGATGAAAGTATGCCTATTCCATCAGTGCCTAAATGATACCAGCCGCCTGTGGCCAGTGTGGGTGAGCTGCCTTGGTTGGGTAAATCGCCGTTGGCGGCTGAAAGGGTTCGGGTAGTAGGGATGCTGTTGAACCTATGCACGGCTACTCCGGTGGGTAAGGTGGCTGAGCTTTGGCTAGTGAGAGAAAAGGGCAGTGATACTGCTGTTGGGTTAGTTTGTGCAATAAGGGCAATGTGTACCCATAGCAAGTTGAATAGTAAAAATAGAATGCTTGTTTTTTTCATTGTGATAGATGTTTAGAAATTTCCACGGCAATAAGAACCCACAGCATTATTGAATGGTAAAACTCATTTTTGAAAAAAGCAGCACATCTAATTTCTGCATATTTTAGATTTTTGATAACAAGCGCTCCGCGCGGCACAGTTTTGCGCAGTTATTGTGCTAATAAAATGGCAAAGCCTCACATTAAGAGTGTTTTAACAAACCAACAGGTGGTATAAAATAAAAAGCCACCCCTTTGGGGTGGCTTGAAATGTTATGAAAGTAGTTAGATAAGTATTAGCGGTTGATTACTACACGGCCTGTGTGATTGTTAGAGTTGCTTACTACATTAAAGAAGTAAGTGCCGGCAGCAAAATCAGAAAGGTTTACAGTTATTGTTGAAAGGTCTTTAGTAGCACTGTAGTTGTTTGTGTAAACAACACGACCGGTAATGTCAACAAAAGTAAGAGTGAAGTCTTCGGTAGAGTTTACATCGATGCTCAATGCAGTTGAAGCAGGGTTGGGATAAGCATCACCTACAACAAAGCCAAGCTCTTCAGCATTAATTTCTCCGCTTTCAAAGCTGCCTGTTTTGCTTCCGCCGGGAGCCTCGCAGCAAGGGAAATTACAAGTTCTGTTAGTGATGATAGGATTGTAAACCGCAGTATCAACAACACCGGCGGTAGCAGGTGCCGAACCGGCAGCTGCAGCATTGGCAATAGTCCAGTTGCCTGCAGTGCCTACATTACAACCACCTTGGCTTAAGATGAAAGTTTTACCACCTTGGCTACCTGAAGCAAGTTTAGGGCCACCCAAATCGCTTGGTGTTTGTGCACGGGCTACTAAAGCAGTACCGTAGCTTGCGCCGTGGTAAAATACAGGTTCACACTCTGGGCAACGTACTTGTACGCCATCAGCAGTATTTCCAAAGCTGATTCTTCCGTTCCAATCAGTAGCAGTTGTTTCGTAAGCAGCTAAACAATAGGTGCTATCAGTTGTAGTTGGTTTTACTGATATACCTGAAGCTGATTTATTGCTAACAATAAATGAGGTAGGACCTGTTCCGCCTATTTGCAATACCAATGTACTGTCTGAATAGTCTTGGTCAACAGTAAAGTTGTAGCAGTTGTCAGCACCGTTATAAAGTACAATAACAGTACCTACGGGAACTTTCTTCAAGGTATCAAGGTTGGCAAATTTAACGTGTCCGTTGGTGATACCTTTACCGGTTCCTGAACCGAATACGCCGTTGTTGTCATCAACAACCCAGCCGCGAATATCCACTTCTGTTGTTACTGCATCAGCACCACAAGTAGCTACTAATAACTCAATGTACTCGCAGCTGCCGCTTGGGCCGTTAGACCATTCAGTAACTACTAATACGCCTTTTGTAGGTGTTGTATCAGGTACAAATTCAAAGCAAATAGGGTAAGAGTTCACAAGGTCGATGATGTTGTTTCTGAAATCAAGGTTATCACCGGTATTGTTAGCCGTTCCGGGAGTTGCAGCAGAGGCACTGATAAAACGCCAGTTAGCATCAAGACCTATAGCGCTTGTGGTTATACCTTGGAAAAACTCAAACGCCCTTCCTGTTCCACCGTTAGTATCTACCACAACGTGTGGGCCTTGCTCACCTACTGTAGTTGTTACAGTGCTGTTTTGTGCACCGTATGAAACACCGTGGTAAAAGCCGGGCTCGTCAGAAAAGTTAGGGTTGTCTATACAACCGGGGCACCTAACTTGGAAACCATCGCCAAGTACTGAATCACCATTACGAAGTGAAACACCGTTCCAGGCATTGTTAGTCAACGTGTAAGCGTCTTGGCTGCAATAGCCGCTTTTGTTTAATGTACCTACAATTGGGGTAGTATTTTTGTAAACAATGTAGGGGCTTACTCCTACGGCAACAAAAATAAATACGCTGTCGGTACCGTTGTCGTATGCATAAATACCGTTAGGGTCGGTAAAGGCATTTACAAACGCAGGGTTGGTTTGGTCAAACTCAGATGTGTCAGAACCGTTAAAAAGAACGATGTAAGTACCAATCTGAACGTTTTCCCAAATGCTGCTGTCAGCAAAACGTAAATGTCCGGGCGAGATGCCAGCACCAGAAACAGTTGAGCCGTTAAATACTCCGTTGTTATCATCAAACAACCAGCCGGTAATATCAACGTTTACAGTAGTTCCGGTAGAGTTATTGGCTACAATAAGCTCTGCCCATTCTTTGTTTCCGTTTACACCGTTTGAGAACTCATTTAATAAAAGTACGCCTTTGTCAGCTTGAGCCGTAGCGGCTAGGGAGAATAACGAAATGGCTGTTAAGAACAGCATTTTAAATTGTACGATAAGTTTTTTCATTGTTTTGGTTTTTTCTGATAGTTATATGCAATGCCTAGGCAGCAACAAAGGTATAGGCACTAATGCGTGCGCTGTGTAGCAAAACCGTTATCCTACCATTAACCCCCTGCTCGCCTTACGTTAATAGATGGTTACTGCTTTTTATCTTCTCATGCGTTTTAAAAACAGTTAAAACCCTTTGTTTCAAACAAACTATCATGCGTGTACTAAGTATCAGATTATGCAAAACGCCCTCAACAAATGGTTAATTTGATTAAAAATGGGTGTTTGTATTGCCGCTTTATAAATAGAAAATCATGTTTTGATTTGAAAATCAGTTTGTTAATGCTGATTTGGGGAGAGTTAAGCACTTATGAATAGCTTTTAACTTACATTAAGTTGTTTACAAGTATTTAGTAATCAGTGTGGTGTGGTTCAGGAGACGCGATGCTTACCAGCAGCTTCATTAGTCCGGTTTCTTCACTCACCCTGTTCACGGCAATTTTAACCCTATGCATGTCTTGCGTTTTTTCAAATTCTCGCAGAGCTTTCAACAAAGGACTGATAGCCTTTATCTGTGCAGTTTCTACTTTGTATTTCACTAAGTATCGGCGCAAAAGGTTTATTTCATGTTCAAGGTATAGATACTCATGCCGGTGTAGCATAGTTAGCAGGCTAAGCAATGTAATTTCAAATAGTATCCAAGCAGAAGTTCCATTAACAGGGCAGCTTCGGCCTTTTATTAATAAGCTGCTGCACACCGCATAGTTTTCAAGATAATATTCCTTTACTGCAAGCAAGTAATATGCGTGGGCATTATAGTTAATGGGGTTGTGAGTAAAACTGTCGTCTCTGATAATCTTGCTTATCAGAGCTACCACTGAATGTTTTTTGCTGTTTCTTATCCCATCGTATATAGCATGGAATGCAAAAACAATAAAACTACTGTCAAACAAAAAGTGTTTTTGCAGCTTTAAAATATCAGGGTAAAGACTGCGTTGCAATATGTTGAATTGGGTGCTGTTGTTACTAAGGTAATAATAGCGCAGGTACAAACAATCAATAATTAGTTGCCCCATTGGTATAGTGCGCTTTATAAATGAGTACAAATAAAGTTTACTTAAATGCTGAAGTTGTTTGTGGGCCTGTATGGCTTGCTCAGCATGCAGTTCTGTACCCGAAAGGACAAGAATAACATCGGTAAATAACAAGTAGAATCTTGATGTTTGGCTTTGCAGCACAGTATTGTAATAGTTTACTTTTTCTCTTACAGTCCGCAGTTCATCCAGCAATTTTTTATTTGTGAAGTAAAAAAGCTCTTGGGTATGTAAGATTCTTGTATAAAAAATTTTATCAAGCTCAAATGTCATTTCAGCCTTTTTGTTCAGGCTTTCAAGCTGTTTCAGATACTTTTCGCGTCTTTTGCCAGAACTTATAAGGTAATAGCAGTAATACACCGTTATTAGTTCTTGGGTAAGCTCGTACCTCAAAGCACTTCTTTCCAGCTTTTTCAGCTCACGCAGCAATATTTCATTCTCGCCACTTGCAAGTAGCAAGGTAAGGTGTTGCACTTGTTCTTTCACCTTCACTATCTCGTGGGTTATAAACTCTTGCTTCACGGCAATTATGTCATCCAGCAAGCGGTTTTTTAGGGTGTATAAACTGCTAAAGTTTTTGCCTTGTCCTAAATAATTGTTCAGGGTGTCGTTATCAGTGTCTTCATTCTCAACTACATAATTAAAAAGTTTCAGTTTAAGGGGTTGACTTCTTATCCGTTTAAGCAGCAAAAGTTTTTGTTTCCCTTTTAAAGTTCTTACAATACCGGCAAAGTAGTTCATACAACAAGCAAATAGATAGTGCCGTGGTATTTATGACCTCCACGGACAGCACAATCATACTTAAATGCTGTTTGTAGGATATAAACAGTAAAATTTTTAATGATTGGATAATGTTAGAATTTGATAGTTTCTCTAAATCGCTAATTCTTAGTTTATAGCAAAATAATTTCTCGATTTTTTGGCTTTATTGAAGGGACGGGAATAAATTTTCCTCAAATGCATCGCAACATAGTAGTTCTTGTCAACGTCTCGTTAAGTAGAGTTTAGCTATCGGTTTGCATATCCTAAAAAGGCTCCCGCTTGCGGGAGCCTTTTTTTATAAAATACTGGTGTTTGTTAGCGCTATCGGTTTGTTTAGCGGGCTATCATAAATTTGCCTGTTTGCGTATCTTTTGCAGTGCCCAGTGTAAACAAATACACACCGTTTTGTAAGTTAAACTCACGTAAGTTTATAGTGGTTTTTACTAAGCCCATTTCAGGCAAAGCAACTCTTTCCATAATCTGTTTCCCTGCTAAATCATAAATGCGAAGCGTGGCAGCATCTTCTTGGGGTATTTCTGCTTCAAAAGTTAACTCAAGCGTTGCAGGGTTGGGGTAAACCACCATTTTATTGTTTTGCAAAATACCGTCTTCAATACCGGTGGTGTTTGTGTACGACTCGTGATAGTAGCGGTAGCGGCGTGTAAATGTAAGGTTGCCCCCTTGGTTGGTGTAAAGATGTACTTGAGTTAGGTTTTGCTGGGCATTAAGTTTAAACTCAAACCTGTTGGTAGGTTGCCATGTGCCGTTCCAGTTGTAATTGGTGTACTCACTTAGTTTTCCGCTTTGGTAACTGTAAACGGTGAGCAAAACGTTGTTAAACACTGAGGTGTTCCATGATAAATTCATAAAGCTGTCAAGGTGACCGCCTGAGTTATAAGTGTACCTTTTTTTAGATTGGTTCACCCATGTCGATTGACTCCAAACAAGTGTTAAAATTTCAGCTACTTTGCCTGATGAATTATATGTCCACTCTTCTTTCTTAAAAGGACCGTTGATATTGTGTTCAATGTAGGTTAAAATATTCCCGCTTCCATCATACGTGTAGTATTTTTTTGATGAACCATTAATGATAGAGTCGGCTTGGGTTGTGCCATAAGTATATTCTGTAGCGGTTAACTTCCATGCACCGGCTGACCAGCTAAATACTTTCTTTATTTGTGAGCCGGTTGCATAGGTATATTCATGCTTGGCTAAGTTTTGAAAACCGCTGCCATAATTCACTTCACCAAAAGCAGTATCAACTTTCTTATTTGAATTATACGTGTAGGAGTAGCGTGTAACTTGACCAAAAAGTGAGTCGGATGTTTGTGATACCGTGCCATCTGCATTATATTTCCTAATATACTTTGTGTTGGGGCTGTAATTGTTTCCCACTTTTTTATAGTTAATTAGTTCATCATAAGGGCTGCTTTCGTAGGGATAAGCGACTTGGTATGCCAAATACGAATTGTTTACAAGTCCTACCGACTCGCGGTTACCGGTATATTTAATACGCGCCGTATCTGTAAGCGCATTTAGTTCGGTTGCACTTGAACCTGTTATTCGGTAGCGCGTACTTTTGCGTTGCAACCCATTATTGCTAAGTGTATTATAAACTTCATAAGCTGCCCATTGATTTTCTTGGGCAGTTGCAGTTAGTAATTCAGCTTGTTGCAGTAGTTGCGTGTTTGCATTTTGGCCTTTACCGGTTGTCCATAGTAAACCAAATGCAATTAACAGTAGTGTATTTTTTTTCATTATGTTACAAGTATTCACACAAGAAGCAATTGTTATTTGTATATACATAGGGTCGCTTTATAAGTGACCGCTTAGGATAACAAGTGGAATGTATTTTTTGATAAGTGGCAAATAGTACTTTGCACCAATAAAAACCCCGCTTAGGCAATCGCCGTAAGGGCGTATTACTAAAGCGGGGTGTATTTAATTAGATGAGATTTTAATTGCTTTTATCTTCCCAGCTTTTAAAAGCTTCGTCGGCAAGACTCTCGTTTTTTCTGAAGAAAAACGGAAACCATTTTTCGCGTCTGTGTTTAGCACCTTGCATGTATCTTTTGCCTGTTAAAGCACCTTTCAGCAACATTGCAGCAATCAAAGCGCTTAGCCCTACAACAAGAGCCAGTAACGACCATAATACACTGATACCGAATAAACCGGCCGATACGCGGATAGCTGCAAACCCGATAACGGTTGTAATCATTATAATGATTACCGCCCTATCCAGCTTATCATCAAGTCCAAGTTTAGTGCCTTGTTTCATTGTTATCGAATTGTTATTTAAATGTTAACGCAAAGTTAACAAATATATTGTTTCTTGCAAAAATAGATTACAAAAAACTGAAATTCAGTGTTATGTGTAAATTCGCTTTTGTTTCAAAAAATGTACACACCTATACAGTGTAGCGCCTAAACAGAAACAGACACCTTAGTATCCTTTTAGCCTTAAATGTTCTATAGTCTTTGCATCGCTTAGGTTATAACTCAGCCAATGCCGTTTTTCCTGCTGTGTTATAAATTCTTTGGCTTTGGCAACTATTATCCGCTTATAAGTGCCGCTGTCACCGTATTTTCTGTACAAGTGGTTGTAGTTCATTTGCTTTTCAATCGGGGTATCAAAATAATCTTGGTATTCCACCAATACAGGTAGGGCTGCATTACTCATATCCACCAGGTAGTTTTTGTGTATGTAGGCAATGTCTTTATGTTTAAGGTTATAACGTGTTATCAGTAAATCCCAGTTCACAAACGATACAGCAGCAAGTAATAGCAATACAAATGAACTGTTTAGCGTAAGCAAGCGGTAGCCGGTTTTGCGTTGTTGTATCTTTAAAATTACAGTTACAATGCCAAACAAGGTGGCTGCCAAAAATACCAATACAGCAATGCGTTTATAGGCAAGGTTATAGCTTTGTATGTACCAGTAATTGCGCCAAGCCACTGATAAAACCATAATACCGTTTTGCACCATCCATGCAATGCCCAAATACCGTAAGGTTTTGTTGCCGGGGTAAAAGTTTAAGTTTCTTCTAAAAGCATACAGCACAACACCCACTGATAACATGATGCAAAAAATAAGCAGGTAAGTGCCTTCGTGTACCAATACTTTCATGTCTTCATACGAAAGAGGGTCGTATGAGAACCAATACGATGCTATATCCAAGCAGTTTATTATTGCTATGAGAATATTCAGCCCCGCAAGGAGTATTAGTACTGAAAGGTGTTCTTTTTTTAACCCTAAAGTGAGAGGTTTAAACCTTCTGGGACTGCGAGTACGTTGCAGGGTATTGGGTTGCACCGCATCAAAATTTGACGTGGTGTTTGATTTTGGGATGCGAAGAATAAAAATGGCCAGTGCAGAGCCCGAGATAAAGAGCCAAATGGTGGTTAAATTTAGTTGGGGAAAGATTTGAAAAAAATCATCTAATAGTTTACCAAAGCGCGGCACCGCCAATGAATAAAAGTAAATAAACACAATAATGATTAATAGGGGAACTATGGTAGCCCTTAGTACAAAAGTTGTGTGGTAGTTTTTATCGGGTGCGGTAGTTTTTTGTTTGCTAAAAGGTAGTAATAGCAGTTGCGGAATTTTTTCAAATGCACTTACAAAGTAGGCAGCAGGATTGTTGATGGGCTGTAAGGTTGCGCCACCAAGCAGCACAAAAAATAAAGTGTGTACAACGCACGATAAACTACTGTGGGTTATCAATACGGCCAGCATAGATGAAAAACAGCCTGCCAGCAACAATAGGGGAGTACGGTTACTAAACAGAGGTTTGTTGTATAAATACAACAACAAAAAAAGCGGAGTTTCAAAAATAAACAGGTTGATGCCCCATTGCTGTTGATAAAACAATAAGGTATGCATAATCCCAAAAGCGGCACACAGCGCAGCAAACGCAACTTTTTTCATAAAAGGTTATAGGTTGCATCATAAACGCCTTTGGATTATACATATTGTATAATAAAAAGCTAAAGTAAAATATGACGGAATCTTAGCAAAATCAGTTGTTTAGCAACTTGCCAACAACATCAGCCGTTAGGGGTTTTATCAGGTAATCAACCACGTTTTTATTTTGCGCAGCCCGTTCTTTATCGCGTTCATCAACCGATGAAGAAAGGATATATACCTTTAGTGAGTTTTTAACACTTGCATCAAGGTGGTCATACTCATCCAAAAACTCCCAGCCCGTCATCGTAGGCATATTAATATCCAGTAAAACTATCGATGGCTCTGTATCAGGTGGTGTATAGTTTGCCAGGTAATTAATTGCTACTTCAGGTTCAGTAAAAGTTTCAACGGCAACATCGCCAATAAACTTTTGTAAAAAAAGTTTACATATCTTATTGTTAAAGGGGTCGTCGTCAATAACAATAAAGTTGGGTTGATAGCTCATAAGGTAAACTCAATAATAAATTCAGTACCTTCATTAACCTCGCTACGTATATCAATTTTTCCCCCAAGTGTTTCCACTTGTGTTTTTACCATGTATAGCCCCATGCCTTTACCCTCAATTTGTGAGTGGAACCTTTTGTAAAGTCCAAAAACGTGTTTCCCCTTTTTTTGTAAATCTATTCCCATGCCGTTGTCTTTAAAGGTTAATTTTAATAGGTTGTTTTGCTTTGTACTTCTTATTTCTATCACGGGTCTTTCATTAGGCCTGCGATATTTAATACTGTTTGATATTAAATTGTAAAAAATACTGTATAGGTAAGTTTTTAAGGTAGTGAATTGGTTTATTTGGCTAAAGTCGGTTTTTATCAGCACATTTTCATTTTTAATTGAGTTGCTGATGCTGTTTGTTATGTCATCTACTAATTCTGAGAATGTTACGGGTTCCTTCATTTCATTCAGTTCCCGCTTCACCTGCAAAATGGTATTAAGGTCAAGTATTACTTCATCTAATTTTGATATTGATAATGATAGAGCGTTGATGTATTCTTTTTGGTCTTGCTGTTCCAACGCGTCAACTTTAAGCATATTAACAAAGCCTAAAATATTGGCAACGGGGGCGCGTAGGTTGTGCGATACTATATAAGCAAATTGCTCAAGGTCTTTGTTGCGTTGTATTAGCTCATCGGTTAGCTTTTTGCGTTCCATTTCGGCCAAGTACTTTTCAGTAATGTCCTGCATGGCACCTACAATCCTCACTGCTTTTTTATTAGTGTTGTGTATAATATATCCTTTGTCTGATATGTATGCAATCTCACCGTTTTGTCGGTAATACCGGTATTCATCTTCCCATTTGGTAGCTTCGGGGTCATTAATTTTTTCCGCAACACTTCTTTCAACCCGCTCTCTATCATCAGGGTGAATGCTTGATACCCAATTATCATAATAAATATTGTTATCAGTGGTAGGGTATCCAAACACGGTACCGTAATTGGCTGAGCGATAAAACTTATTGTTCTCAATGTCCCAATCCCAAACAATATCATTGGTGGCCTTAGTGGCCATTATATAGCGTTCGTTGCTTTCTTCCAGCAACCGTTCAATTTTTTTTCTCTTAGTAATATTGGTGGCAGCCACATTAATGCCAATCAAATTATCATCGTCATTAATAATGGGGTTTATTTTTACCAGTAGCCAGTTTTCAGGTATTTCAGCGGTTTGATAGTTAACCTCGTACTCAATTCCTGTTTTGGTTTCAATTATATTTTGTAGTGATTTTTCTACTTCAGCCCGCCTGTTTTTTGGCATAAAATCTACATAGCGGCTACCCACCACAAATCTTCCTGAGCCATAAATTTTAGCAATTTCATCAGCCAACCCGTTGTACGAAACTATGCGGCCTTCCACATCCAGCAATGTATAAGCAGTATCGCTGTGTTCCAGCAAATTTCTGAGATTGGCTTCCGCTTTTTTCAAAGCTATCTCAGCCATTCGGTCTTCTGTTACATCTTGCAATGCACCCACCAGTTTCATGGGCAGCCCCGTAACAAGGTTGTATTGTAGCTGTCCCCGTTGCAATACTATTTTTTCTACACCGCTTTTAAGTATAATGCGGTGCTCAATGTTTAGCATTTCACCGGTATCTATGGTGTGTCTTATTGCTCCAAGAAACTTTTCTTTGTCCTCAGGGTGCAAAAAACTTTTTAAAAATTCATGGGTAAGTTCGGTTTCGTTGGGTATAATTTCATAAATCTTATACGCCTCTTCCGATAGCCAAAAGTCATAAGTTCTTGGCTTTGCATTTATATCAATGTTTACCTCCCAGCTCCCTACTTTGGCAATTTGTTGTGATGCTTTTAAGTGCGTTTCGCTTTTTTCTATTTTTTTACGGTAATTACTCCAGTCTGTTATGTCAACCTTTATTCCCCAACACCTCACAAGCATTTCATTTTCAACAATACCTGTTAGTGAGTTGATAAAAGTTTTGCTGTTTCCCCTGTAATCCGTTTCTTCCGTTTCTTTACGCTCTATTTGGTAGTTGTTGTTGATAAACAACGTTATGAGCTCTGTATTGGTGCGATTTTCTCTAAAAAATTCCTTTAAAGGAATATTAAGAAAGTTTTCAAGTGAATCAACTCCATACATAGAAGCCATTTCGTGGTTGCACTCTGATAGAATGCCGTTGTAAAACAACTCAACTTGTTTATCAACCGGAGCAGTTGTTAGAATCGGTTCTTTGAACTCAATTCGCCAGATCCCTTGATGGCTGTTGTTTATAAATGATTGGTAGCGCTGCTGGCTTATCAGCAGTTCGTGCTCTGTTTTTTTTCTTCGTTCAATATCCGCTCGTAATCTTTCATGCAATTGCTGCATCTCTGCAGAACTCACGTCCACAATGCGTTCAAGCATTCGGCGGTCTTCATCATAAGCATCATATTGGGCGCTAATGCTTGCAAGCAACTCGTCTAAACCGGCAGGAAGTTCATTCCCATTGGCTAAGTAGCGATTTAGTTGACGTTGCAGCAGTTTATTAACCATTCTCTTTCGGCAGTATTTTATAGCTAAACTATGTGTGAACTAAAACCTGCGAGCATTAAGGATTTGGGGCAGCAAAAAGTAGCTTTCCCCCACTAAAGTAAAAGTAATTCTTAGTTTACTCTTCCCCCAGAGCTTGTCTTCCATTTTCCCCGTGTGTAATAGTTAGTTCAGCGATACACTGCCTGCGCAATATAAACAAATTGTAAAAAAATTAAAAGAATTTGCTTTTTTTTTAAAGTTATAATTGAGCATTACTAAAATGTATCAATACGACAAGATAATAAGAAAAGAGACATAAAGCAGATTTGAGTAAAGTTTAATTTACAGGGAGAGTATAATCTTAAATAAACAGTTCTGAAGCAATGTAATCGGCTAGTAGTTTTCCGCTACGACCAAGAGTAAGGTTGGGCTGCATAAAAATTATGTTACCATTGTTTATATGTGGTGCTGCTGCTTGTAAAGTATGCTGTGCATACTTACTGCCCCATTTCATCTCGATGTATTGTGTACTTATGCCCCATTGTGTTCGCAATCCGGTCATCACATATTCATTAAACAAATCATCAGTGCTTAAAAGCTCCTCTTCGTTGGGTAAAGTGCCTGCATTAATACTCGCAATGTAGGCAGCATTGTTACTAACATTCCAATTACGTTTAGCGGTGTTGTAAGAATGTGCCGAGGGGCCTATACCTAAATAGGGCTCGTTTTTCCAGTAATTGGTGTTATGCTTAGCGTAGTTGCCCGGTTTGCAATAATTTGATATTTCATAATGTTCCCACCCTGATGCGGCTATGGCATCCATAAGCATTTCAAAATGGCGGGCAGCATGGTTGCTTTGTGGTGCGGGCTCACCCTTTTTTATCTTGTGCGCCAAAGCAGTTTTGGGTTCTACCGTCAAGCTGTAGGCCGAAAGGTGGTTTATACCCGTATTCAGCATTGTTTCAATGTTTTTTTTCCACTTTTCGTCACTAAGCAAAGGGTAACCGTAAATTAGGTCGGCAGTAATATTTTCAATACCGCTTTGCAGGGCAATATCAATACAGTTGGATGCCTGCACGGCATTATGTGCGCGGTTCATCCATAAAAGATCCTCTTCAAAAAAACTCTGTATGCCAATGCTCAGCCTGTTTATCCCTGCTTCTTTCCACATTGCCACGCTTTCTTTGCTCACATCATCAGGGTTTGCTTCCAGCGTTATTTCGGCCGCAGTGTTAATGCTGAAATTCTGATTGACAGCGTTCAATATCTTGTTTAAATCTTCGTAATCAAGTAATGATGGGGTGCCACCGCCAAAGTAAATGGTATCTAAAGTGGGGGAGGGCAAATAATTTTTTTGCAGGCCAATTTCAGTAACGAGTGCATTTACCAAATGCGACTTTTGAGCCAGCGAGGTGCTGAAATGAAAATCGCAGTAATGACAAGCTTTTTTACAAAACGGAATATGGATGTATAGCCCTTGCATTTTTTTTGCAAATGTAAGTAAAGGCGTATTGGCTATTTTTGTAATGTTGCACCAACATTTGAAACATCTTCGAATACTCTTTCTACTTCTTATCTTTTTTCCGACGTTTTCTTCGGGTCAGGATACCTTGCGCCTGCCGGAAGGATATAAGCCTTATTATGATTGGGAGTCGTTACCAGATTCGTTAGTGCTTGAATACCAAGCGTTATATCCTGAGCGGTGGTCAAAAGATTCGCTGTATTATGTATTGGATAATCAACGGTTTCTTGATTCGGTGATGGGGGATAGTATGCTCAAAGATCGTATGTTTTTTGGGCGGTTTGATACCACAGTGGTGTTGCAAACATATTCAAATTATCCGCCTGCTGATGCCGGCGTTTTGATGAAAAAGCCTATACCTCAATGGATTTTTTGGATTGTATTGTTGGTGCTGTTGGGATTGGTGTTTTTAAAGTATGCCAACCTGCGGTTGTTCAATTTGTTGTTCCTGTCGTTTGCAAGCCCAAAGTACTGTGATGAGGCACTACGCGAGCACGATACCCCTGTTAATATCTATAACCTTGCGGCAACGCTAATTTGTGCCCTTATATACGCGTTGTTTATTTGGTTTACAGTAATAAAAACCGGGTGGCTAAACATTCACAACAACCCAACGGTCTCTTTCCTCTTGGTTTTTGTGGCCATTTCAGTTTTCTATCTGCTTCGCTACACTTTTATAATGTTTGCGGCAGCCATATTGGAGGCTGAATATACGTATGGCGTTTTAGTACAAGTTACTGTATCGGGTAATATGTGGTTAGCAATCATACTAATGCCGCTTATGGGGTTGTTAAATGCTGCCTTTATTCATTTCAACTCAAATTCGCCACAGTTATATGTGGCAGCAATGCTGCTTATTTTCTTGATATTGAAGCAAGTAAGAGTTATTATACAAGCAGCCCCTTCATTTCCACACTCAATTATTTATTTAATTTTATATCTTTGCGCCCTTGAAATAGCTCCATATCTTGCTATTTTTAAGGTAGTACTAAAACAAACCGGCTTATAAAACTTTGAAAGTAAAGAGCATATTGGTTTCGCAACCACGCCCTGAGGGTGAACGTTCGCCATTTTTTGATTTGGCTGATAAACATCACCTTAAGATTGATTTTCGCCCGTTTATTCAAGTTGAGCCGATACCTGTAAAGGAATTGCGGAAGGAGAAGATAAACGAGCTTAACTACACCGCTGTAATCTTCAACTCAAGAAACGCAGTAGATAATTTCTTTAGGGTAGCCACTGAACTGAAAGTGGAGATGCCGCCGGAGATGAAATACTTTTGTGTGAACGAAGGTATGGCCTACTACTTGCAGAAATATATTGTGCTTCGCAAGCGCAAAGTATTCTACGGCAAAGGCAGCACAAAAGAGTTGTTAGATTTAATCAAATCTCATTCAAACGAAAATTACCTTTACCCTTGTTCCGATGTTAGGGCACCTCAAATCCCTGATTTCCTTAAGAAGAGCAAAATTAAGTTCAGAGAAACCATTTTGTATCGCACTGTGGCGAGCGACTTATCAGATCTCACGCACGTAAACTACGATGTAATTGTGTTTTTTAGCCCTTCGGACATCAAATCGTTGTTTGAAAATTTCCCCAACTTCAAACAAAATAACACCCGTATTGCCGGCTTCGGTGCAGCTACTCAAAAAGCCATCGAAGATGCAGGTCTAGTGGTGAATATACCCGCACCTACACCCGAAACACCATCAATGGTTATGGCTATTGAAAAGTATGTGATTGAGGTGAATAAGTAAAAATTTTCAACACTCATAAAATTTTTTAACTCTGTTTGTCGTTTTAATTATACGTGGTGCTTGTATTATTGCTTGCAATCACTAATATTTGCATATTGCGCTATAACACACTAACCTATAACAGATGATTAAAAGATTTACCATTGTATTATTTCTTGTAGTGGTAGCATACGCGGCTAAGGCCCAACAAGATCCTTATTATAGCCATTTTATGCTTAACCGGATAGCGTATAATCCCGGTGCGGCAGGTTTTAAAGATGCTATATGTGCCAACGTGCTTGCGCACAGGCAGTGGGTAGGTTATACCGACGGTAGTTTGGAGTATAAGGCTCCAACGGGTCAATCTTTAGAAAGACGTGCCGTGGGTCCTCAAACCTATTTTGGTAACGTTACCATGCCGATTAACAGAATTAACAGTGGTGTTGGTTTAGTGTTTATGAGTGATGCTGTTGGTTATGAGCGTACTATAAATGTTAAATTTAGTTATGCATATCATCTAAAGCTGGGTAGAGGCCAACGCCTCCAAATGGGTATGGATGTAGGTATGCTTCAAAAAGAATTTGATGGCAGCTATTACAATCCCCGCGACCCTAACGACCCATTGATTCCAACTGGAGTAACTTCAGGTCGTAAAATGGACCTTGGAGCCGGTTTATTTTATAATAATCAGGATTTAGAGAATTTAGAGGTTGGTCTATCTGCCACGCATCTATTAGGTGGTTCAGTTTCTTACGATGTTTTAGGTCAAAAACAAGATGTTGCTATCGCACGTAACATATATTTAGTAGCAAGTACCACTCACCCCTTGGCAAATGGTATTATTTTACAGCCAAACATTTGGGTAAAAACAATTTTTGCAACCACACAGGTGGATTTAAACTGTCGTGCTTTGTTTAATCAACAGTACGTAGCCGGTTTAACCTATCGTGATGGAGGTAGAAGCTCTTATTTGGATGCGTTTAGTTTGCAATTGGGCTACTATGTTAAGCCTCAATTTTATTTAGGCTATGCCTACGATGTGCCAATTACTCGTGGATTAGCCGGTGGAGGTACTCATGAGATTTTTGCAAGCTATTGCTTCAATATTACAACACCTCCTCCTGTACCAAAATGGCTGATAGACCAACGCCGTCTAGGCGGATACCGTTAGTCAACAATTTATACACATACTGTACAATAAAATAAAAACCACTACCGTTAGAAGGATTATAGGTGAAATATGAAGAAGATGTTGGAACATATTGTGGAAATTTTTAATATTGCCAAATTGAAAAAAAACTTTGTGATGAAAAACCTCACTCAACTGCTAATTGTAGCAACCCTTGTATTATCCGGCTGCGCCAATAATATGGAAGGGGAACTGATTGGCGTTCAGGGCCGTAAGCCTTGGTTCCATCCTCAACCGTACGGAACCATCTACGTGCCCACAGGTACATTTCATGCGGGACAATCAGATATGGATGTTTTCTTTACCCATAGGGCTCCCAATAAGCAGATTACTGTAACTGCTTTTTACATGGATGATACAGAGATTACCAATAACGAGTACAGACAATTTGTAGAGTACGTTATAGACTCTATGGCTCGCTACATCTTGGGTGACCCTTACGTTACCGAAGACGATAATGGAAATCAACGCATCAACCGTGAAGAGGTGATTGATTGGAACGACCAAGAAATCGTTGAACAGTTAGAAGCTGACATGTACGTGCCTGAAAGTGAAAGATATTACGGACAGGCAGGCGTAGATTCACGTAAACTTCTTTACTACTACGAGTGGATTGATTTGAGGGCTGCAGCTCATGCTGCTGAAGGAGCAAAACGTAACGAGTTTATCCGTAAGGAAACAGTTGGAATTTATCCAGATACTTTAGTTTGGGTGCGTGATTTCACCTACTCATTCAATGAGCCTATGACCCAAATGTACTACTGGCATCCAAAATATGATGATTATCCTGTTGTGGGTGTTGATTGGCACCAAGCTCGTGCATTCAGCCACTGGCGTACCGGTTACCTAAATGACTATTATGTGTCTTTGGGTGAGCCTATTGTAACTCCTTTCCGTCTTCCAACAGAATATGAATGGGAATTTGCAGCACGCGGTGGACGTGATGGTAGCATGTATCCTTGGGGTGGTCCTTACACTCGTAACTCAAAAGGCTGTTTCTTAGCCAACTTTAAACCCGGTCGTGGTGATTACCAAGCCGATGGCGGTGTATATCCGGTAAGAGGTTACTCGTATTTCCCCAACGATTATGGATTATATGGTATGTCTGGTAACGTTTCAGAGTGGACAGTGAGTGCTTATGCAGATGAATCACACATTGTTACGCATGATTTGAACTCAGATTTACAATACGATGCAAAAAATGATGAGCCTGCCACACTTAAACGCAAAGTTATTCGCGGCGGTTCATGGAAAGATGTTTCATTCTTTATACAAACAGGTAGCCGTGCTTATGAATATCAAGACACTGCAAAATCATATATTGGTTTCCGTTGTGTAATGAGCTACATTGGCCGTTCAAACAGGGATAAAGAATAATAGTAACAACGTAAAAATTAACTTAACTTTATACTAAGGTTTGCGTGATATCGTTAAACCAAAAAACACCTTAAAAAACCAAGTTTTAACCTTTAACAAACACCAAAAAATGAGCAAAAATTTCTTCGAAAGCAAAGCCGGCAAGAACATAATGGCTAAGATGTATGGTATTGGGGCCGCCGTGGTAATCGTAGGCGCACTTTTTAAGATCATGCACTGGCCGGGTGCCGACGTGATGTTGATTGTAGGTTTGGGCACTGAAGCTCTTATCTTCTTTGTTTCTGCATTTGAACCTCCACACCAAGAACCAGATTGGACTCTTGTTTATCCTGAATTAGCAGGTATGGAACCCAGCGAGAACACCAAAAAGGTTGAAAGTAACAAAGGTACTATTTCACAACAGTTGGATAAAATGCTAGAAGAAGCAAAAGTTACTCCTGATTTGATCAATAGCCTTGGTTCAGGTTTGAAATCATTGAGCGATAACGTTTCAAGCATGAGCAATCTTACCAATGCTTCTGTTGCAACTTCAGAATATACTGACAACGTTCAGAAAGCTTCAAAATCTTTGGAAGAAGTTAACTCTTCATACCATCGTGCTGCTGACGCCATGAATACTTTGGCTGCAATATCACAAGGTACTAAAGAATACCAAAACCAAGTTGAGCATATAACTACCGAAATGAACAGGCTTACTCAGAATCTTTCAAGCCTTAATACAATCTACGGTAGCATGCTTTCAGCTATGGGTAAACAAGGTGCCTAAGCCTTTTGTAATTTGAAGTTTAACAATTAAAACTAAGGAGTAAAATGGCTGGAGGTAAAACCACAGTAAGGCAGAAGATGATTAACATGATGTATTTGGTGTTGACAGCATTGTTGGCGCTAAACGTATCAAAAGACATCCTGCACGCATTTCACCTGGTGGAGCTTTCCATGAGTAAGTCAGGTGTTAATATTGACGGAAAAAACAAAGACATATTAGCAGCTTTTGCCGCTGATAACGCTAAAAGGCCCGAAAAAGTAGGTCCTTACTATAAGAAAGCTCAAGAGGCTGATAAAATCGCAACTGATTTTATTAAATACGTTGACGAGTTAAAGAAAAAGGTTGAAACTGGCGCCGGTGGCCGTAAAGAAAATAACAGCCCCGAAGCAGAGCTTGCCATGAACGATAACATTGAAATGCATGCTAACATGCTTATCAATGAAGGTGAAGGTAAGAAACTAAAAGCCAAAATTAACGAAACCCGTGAAAAGCTTTTAGGTTTGCTAGATAAAGAAGATCAAAAACGTATTAAGTCTGACTTGATAGCTGTTGATGATCCTAAGAAAGCTCCTCAAACCTGGGAATCAGAATTGTTTGAACATTCTCCTGCAGCTGCGGTTGTTACCTTGTTTGAGAAAATTAAGAACGATGCAAAAAATACCGAAGCACAAGTGTTGGAAACATTAGCGAAAGCTATTGATAAATCAAGCCAAACTTTTGATAAGGTAGTTGCTAAAATTATCCCAAAATCAGGTTTTGTGATCTCTGGTGGTAAGTTTGAAGCTGATGTATTGCTTGTAGCTTATGACTCAAAACAAAGCAACGATGTTATTATCAACGGTAGTACTATCAAGCCTGTGGATGGTGTTGCAAAATATGAAGTTACTACAGGTGGTGAAGGAACACAAACAGTTAAAGGTTATATCGATTTCCAAGGTAAGGCCGGTGCTGAAAAACTTGAGTTTGAAACCCAATACACAGTATTTAAAGGTGCAGCTACAATATCAGCTGATGCGATGAACGTATTGTACATTGGTTTGGATAACCCAATTTCAATATCTGTTCCCGGTTTCCCACCAGAAAAAGTTAGTGCTACCATGACTGGCGGTACTTTGGTTAAAAAAGGAAGCACCAACTATATAGCTAAAGTTACCCAAAGGGGTGAAGCTACCATTAACGTTTCAGTTAAAACTGACGACGGTGGCAGCCGCTCAATGGGTTCTGCTAAGTTCCGTGTACGTAAAATCCCGATGCCTGTTGCCCAATTGGGTACCTTGCAAAACGGTGCCACTGAAACTACCGGTACTATTAAAGCTAACGCTGTGCGTATGGTAGGTTCTTTAGGTGAAGGTTTTGCTTTCGAAGGTGTTAAATATAACATCATCAGCTATACCTTCCTATTGGTGCCAAAACGTGGTGAAATACGTCAGGTGCAAGGTTCAGGTGCTACTCTTAACGCTGCGCAATCATTGATCAACAGCTTGAAATCAGGAGATAGGATTATTATCGACCAGATTAGGGCAACCGGTCCTGATGGTACTCGTGGTTTGGCTCCTGTAGTTATTACAGCCCGATAAAAAGTATTATGAACAGTATTAAAAAATATTTCGGAATTTTTACCCTGCTACTTGTTGCAGGTTTTGCTAATGCACAGCAGAATTTTGAAGACTTTACGTTTTCTCACGATGCTGTAAAAGAACGCAAAGCAATTCCCTATCCCGGTTTGCGTGAAGCTGATGTAGCTTACCAAAAAAGGGTTGAAAGGGTAATTGACACCCGCGAAAAACAAAACCTTTGCCTGACATGGCCAAGGAACCACATGGGTAAAATTGTTTTCAGCAAGGTGTTGGATGGTACTTTGGTTGCCTACCGTAACGATTCTCTTTCATCAGTATTTACTGCTGAGGAAGTTATTGACCGCGGAGCGATTAAAGAGCAGAAGCAAATACCCAATCCCAACAACCCTGATGACATTTACGATTTGATTGATACTGTTATTACCACTGAGTTTGATGCTGAAAAAATTCAAAAGTGGAGGGTAATGGAAGACTGGATTTTCGATACTAAACATAGCGTAATGATTGTACGTATTATAGCAATCGCGCCATTGTTTAAGCCTATCGCAGCCGGTTTGGAATTGCCGGAAACTCCTTTGTTTTGGGTTCGTTGGGATGAAACTCGTGAGAAAGTACTTACAAACCAAGAAATGTTTAACCCCTTTAATGATGCTGCCCGTATTTCAATGGCACATTTCTTTGAAAAAAGGATGTTTAGCAGCTACATCATTAAGTGGAGCAACGCATACGATTACATGATCCGTGATTACGAAGAGTTTAAAGACAATAGTATGGCAGCCTTGCTTGAAGGTGAGCGTATGAAACAAAAGCTTTTCGAAATGGAGCATGATCTTTGGGAGTATTAATACCCCGCATAATAAATATTTAAAGCCATCCCAAAAGGGATGGCTTTTTTGTTTTATATGATTTTGATAGTCAGGCTTTCTGTTCGTCGAAAAGCTCATTGAAATATTTTAACACAACAATAAGGTGTAGAACGAGGGCGTTATACATTAAATCGCTGCTCTGAAATTATAGCTACTCCATTTAAAACCAATTTGTTATGCCAGAATTTTTGAAATACACCTTATGGGGTGTGGTGACAATGCTATGCACTTTTGTCAATGCTCAACCCCTGCCAGAACCTACCCGTGATGTTACTGCTACTGCCGTCCCTTATGAGCCTTTACGCGAAGCAGATGCAGCATTCCAATGGACGCTTGAACGTATTATTGATACACGCGAGAAGCAGAATATTGCCCTTAACTGGCCGCAAAATAGTTTACGTGAATTGGTTTACAAAGCTGTTTTAACAGGACAGGTTCCCGCCTATAAAAACTATGAATTTACAGATACGTATGCAGATACAACAATTCCTACATTAGGACGCTATTGCCACATTGTTTATACTCTTTGTCCCGATGCAGTTGACCCTGAGGATTTATGTGAACAAACGATTTGCGAAGAGCCTGATTTGGAGAAAATGACCAAATGGAAGATTGTGGAAGAATGGATTTTTGATAGCGAGCAAAGCAGAATGATACCCCGCATTGTAGGCATGGCACTAATGTATAAACCTATTGTAGCCGGTGTTGAATTGCCTGAGATGCCTTTATTTTGGGTGAAGTATGATGATTTGCGCCCGCAACTGGTGCAAAATAAGATGTTGAATGCACACAATGAGCGGGCGAGTGTTTCTTTCGACCATTTTTTTCAGGGACGGTTGTTTAGCAGTTATGTAACCAAATACCCCAATGCATTTGACTTGCCAATAAGCCAAATGGAAGAGTTTGCGGATAATTCACTGGCCGCCCTTTATCAATCGGAGCAAATCAGATTAAAACTGATGGAAACCGAACACGATTTGTGGGAATACTAATCAAGTAACTTTTTTCTATATCAATACTTGTGACAGGTTGTGTAAATAGCCTGAACGGCTCCCTTATTTCATAAACAAACCAATAACCTTAACTAATAACTAAACCTATGGCAACAGGAAAACTAAGCTTGCGCCAAAAGATGATCAACATGATGTATCTGGTGCTATTGGCCATTTTGGCCTTAAATGTGAGCGCTGAAGTGCTTAAAGCCTTTTATATGATGGAAGTAAGCATGCGAAAAACGGGCGAGAATATCGATGCGAAAAACAACTTCGTGTTACAAAGCTTTGCTGATTTGATGAAAAACCAGCCCGAACGTACCAAAGAATGGGAAGCGAAAGCACAGCAGGGGAGGGTGATTTCTGAGGATTTTGTAAAGTACATTGAGCAATTAAAGAAAGAATTGGCAGATGAAAGCGGCGGCAGAGTTGTTGATGACTCAGGTAAAGAAGCTGAACTAAAAAACAGTGACAATACTGAAAAGCATGCTAATATTTTGCTGAACAAGGGTAAAGCAGCCGAGTTGAAACGACGTATTAATGAAGTACGCGACCGAATGATTTCATTAGTGCCTCAAGAAGATCGCAAGAATATCCGTACTGATTTATATACCCTTGATGAGAACGGTAAAACATGGGAAGTGATAAACTTTGAGGGCGTCCCCATCGCCGCGGTAATGGCAACTATGACAAAGCTTCAGAACGATTGCAAAAATACCTATGCCGATGTTTTGAATGTGCTTTACAGTAAAACCGGCGTTGGGCCTGTTACCATTGATGTGCTTGAGGCTCACATTGTTCCGAAAAAACCTTTTGTTATGGCCGGTGATAAGTTTGAAGCCGATATTTTTCTTGCTGCATCGGATAGTAAGCAGGCAGCAGAGATAGTGCTTGACGGGCAAACTTATGCTGCTCCAAATGGGATGTTTAACTATTCAAAACAGGCAACAACTCAAGGGGAACAAACCGTAAAAGGGGTGATAAAGGTGAAAGGACGCGACGGTTTGAAAGAATATCCGTTTAGCACTACCTACAATGTTTTTAGCGGGTTTGCAGCAGTATCTGCCGATGCAATGAAAGTGCTGTATATGGGATTAGAAAATCCTATTTCAATTTCAGTGCCCGGTGTGCCTACCGATAGGGTTATCGCCACTATCAGTAACGGGTCTTTGGCAAAAGTCCGCGACAATCAATACATCGCGAGGGTAAACGCCAAAGGAAATGTTACGATAAATATTTCTGTACGTAATGATGACGGCTCAATTAAAAGTTTCGGGCAATATGTGTTTAGAGCTAAAACTCCGCCTCCCCCAAGTGCACAACTTGGGGCTTTAAAACCTTCAACAGAATCAAAAGGGGTTATTTTAGCACAGAACGCCTTGTTTGCTGTCCCTGCATATGATATTGGCTTTGCTGGAGTAACGTATAAGGTAACCTCTTACAGCTGTCTCATCCGCCGTAAAAATGATGTGATAGGGCCGATTCAGGTTTCAGGAAGTGCAATTAGTCAGGCAATTAAAGATCAAATTAATACCCTTAGGAAAGGTGATCTAATTATCTTTACTGATATAAGGGGAACTGGGCCTTTGGGTGCTAATACTATGCCTGATATTTCTTACACGGTTAGATAGATTTTGCGAAGTTGATTATAAGAAAGGAGCAACCTTGGTTGCTCCTTTTTGCTTTATTGAATTCTTGTACAGGGCTTATTTACGAGCAAGTATGAGTTGGTAACTCTCTTTTTTTGTGTAGGCAAGGAACAGGTTTAAAACCAATAACACTATCGACATTGCTACCGATGCAGGCTCAAGGAAGGCATGAAACAAGAAAATGTTTAAGGTGATTGGGAAAATAACTACTGTGCTTAATGCTACAAATTGGCCGGTAATTAGGGCAATGCCACAAATTAACTCGATTAGTTTAACCACTGTCATCATATAGCCGCTGCTGAAAAGCCCTGTCATAAATGCGGCTGAGGGGCCTTGAATTTCTTGTGCGGGCATTAGGTTAAAAAAATACATAAGAGAGAACAGAGTGAAGATTGAGCCCAGTATAATGCGGGCTATTAGTGCTATTTTTTTCATTGTATTAAAAATTAATGTTGCAACAAAGATGTGGAACATTGGTATATAAAATATATTGGTTTACTTTTGTATAGTAGTTTACAAGAGTATATTTATGGAAAAGACAGTGGTTATAGACGGACAAGTTAGAAGCAAAGTGGAGTGTAAGGCTCACATGAGGCCGATAACTGACACACTTGAAATTGTTGGAGGCAAGTGGAAGTTACCCATATTATTTGAGCTGCTGCATCAAGGTACACCATTGCGGTTTATGGAGTTGCAACGACAAATAGGAAGTGTGACTGCAAAAATGCTTTCTAAAGAGTTGAAGGATTTGGAGGTGAATCAATTGGTAGCTCGCAAGGTATATCCAACAACACCTGTTACTGTTGAATATGAAATGACGGAATACGGCAAAACGTTGGGTAAAGTGATACGAGCCCTGCACGATTGGGGGACACAACATCGTGCTAGAATATTAGATGGGGTAGAACATCCTATTGAAATGAGCAACGAAGATTGCTACGAAAGCCAAATAAATTAAGATGCCTTTTTAAGACTTATTATTAGCGATACTATACTTTCATATTGTAGCAATACCCACTATTTTTGCCGCAAACTGAACGTGTTATGCAAAGAATTATTGAGTGCGTACCTAATTTTAGCGAAGGGCGCGATATGACGGTGATAAAGCAGATTACGGATGTAATTGAAGCCGTTGAGGGGGTGAAATTGTTAGATGTTGACCCCGGCAAGGCTACCAACCGTACGGTGGTAACTTTTGTGGGTGAACCTGAGGCAGTAATAGAAGCTGCTTACCAAGCTATAAAAAAGGCCGGTGAAGTGATTGATATGAGCAAGCACACTGGCGAACATCCGCGTATGGGTGCTACGGATGTTTGTCCGTTGATACCCGTTGCGGGCATCAGTATGGAAGAAACCGCCAAGTATGCTCAACAGCTTGCAAAAAGGGTAGGAGAAGAACTGAACCTGCCCATCTATTTATACGAAGAAGCTCAAGCAGATAAAAACCGCAGCAATCTTTCGGTAATACGTGCCGGTGAATACGAAGGATTCTTTGATAAAATCAAATTACCTGAATGGAAGCCTGATTTCGGACCTGCGGTGTTTGATGCAAAACGCGGTGCTACAGTGATTGGGGCACGCGATTTTCTAATTGCCTATAATGTTAACCTAAATACAAAATCAACACGTATAGCCAATGCAATAGCATTTGATGTGCGCGAAGCAGGGCGCAACAAACGCATAGGTCATCCTGTGTTAGGTGAGTTGGTGTTGGATGAAAACGGAGAGCCAGTTCGTATTCCGGGTTCATTAAAGGCGGTAAAAGCGATTGGTTGGTACCTTGAAGAATACGGTGTGGCGCAAATAAGCATGAACCTTACCAACATGAATGTAACTTCGGTACACAAAGCTTTTGATGAGGTATGCAATAAAGCTACTGCCAGAGGTGTGAGAGTTACCGGTTCAGAATTGGTAGGATTGATACCCTTACAAGCAATGTTAGAGGCCGGACGCTACTTTTTGAACAAGCAAGGCCGCAGTGAAGGGGTGAGCGAAGAAGAACTAATCTTTATTGCGATTAAATCAATGGGACTGGACGAGTTAGGTCCGTTTAATCCTAACGAGAAAATCATCGAGTATAAATTACGCAGTATAGCCGATGAAAGATTGGTAAACATGACTTTGAAAGAGTTTGCCAATGAAACGGCCAGCGATAGCCCAGCACCGGGTGGTGGTTCAATAGCTGCTTATGTTGGAGCATTAGGGGTATCATTGGGCGCAATGGTAGCCAATTTAAGTGCAGATAAACGCGGATGGGAAGAGAAACGCGAGTTCTTTTCAGAATGGGCTAAAAACGGCCAAGAACTTAAAAAGGCGCTAATTGCTGATGTAGATGAAGATACCCGCGCATTTAACCGTATAATGGAAGCATTTGGGTTGCCTAAGTCTAACGACGAAGAGAAAAAAGCACGTTCATTAGCAATTGAAGAAGCCACAAAATATGCCTGCCAAGTGCCGTATAAAGTGATGGAAACTGCTTACAGTGGATTGGTATTATTGGAGCAAATGATTGAAAAGGGTAATCCCAACAGTATAACCGATGCTGGTGTGGGAGTACTGTGTGTAAAAACAGCTGTACGCGGTGCATACTTTAACGTACTTGTGAACGCTCAAGGTTTAAAAGACCGTGCCTTCGCCGATGATATTAAAGACCGTGCTCAAAAACTATTGGCTGTGAATCACGCTAAAGCTGATGAACTTATTGCAAAGGTGGAAGCTGCGATAAAATAAAACTTTATACTCCGTATTTAATAGTTAACGCTAACTGGCCGGCGTGGTAAGCAGTGTGTGAAATAATCCTGCCTATCGCTTCGGCCTTGGTTTTAGTGCCAAACTCTTTGGTGGTTATTGTTTCCTTCCATTGGTTATCAGTTTGTTGGCGGATGATGTCTCCCAAACTGTTATAAGCATACTCTACTAAATCCAATAATTCTTGCAGGTTTACCCACTCACCGGTGTCGTGTTGGGCAATTACTGTTTTTGCAGATACTTTTAACTCGGTAGCACCAAACACGTTTTTAGCAAAAAGTAATTCAACATCAGTAATGTGGCGTATTAAGAAGCCGGCTGAATTTTTGGTGCCTATTAGTTTCTTTTTAAGGTCACCCTCGGTAATGCTGCTTAATTGGTTGGTAAACCTTGTGCGCGCTTCTTTCCAAGTTTCAAAATATAGTTCAGTAGTTGTCATACACTGGTTTTATAAGGTGCTTCATAAATAAGCACTTCAAAAGTAGCACGATGAGAAATCAATTTATATGACCATGCTCACCAAATAGCAAACAGCTGCTAATCTGCAAATTCTTTTATTAAAATGAGATTTACCCAAGGTGCCAGTAATTTCATCAATCAATAGTTTTGGGGTAAAGTTTTTAGTACGAACAACACGCTTGATACTGTTTCCTAAAGCAAACCCTACAGATTGTTTATCCCGTTCCGATGAAACATCGTTAACAGTATTTACAAATGCTGTAACCAGATTGCCAAAAGCAAAGATTTCTTCATCGGTCATGTAATTGCTGCAACTATCCGTTAGGCGTAAATTATTTGTTTTTACCATGCTTTCAAACAATGTTAAAAATGCGCCGCTGCCGGTGTCAGTTAGCCAGCCACAACTGTCAAGAGCTTTTTCATAGGGTGCAAATGCTTCATAAATAGTATCGCCGTATGCTTTCGTCAATTGCCTTTCAAACAAAGCAAAAGCCGCATCATTTAATACAGTAAGTGTTAATGATTCTTCAGGGGTATTTATTGTGTCTTCCTCAATCAGCGGCAGCTCTGTCAATGAATCCGATAAAGCAGCCAAAAAGCTGTCTTTGTGCAGGGTTTTTACTTCCGAATTATTTTTGCAAGACGCTGCCACTAACAGCAGCAAAAACGATACAATTACCCATACCTTCATTACATCAAAATATCGTGTACAGGTTCAATTTTTGGAGGTAAATCAGTCTCCCCAAGCATTTCTCGTAAATCAATTTCGATAGTTCTGCTAATAGCAGATATAGGTACGTCGTTGGCAGTGCCTTCAAAAGGATTTTCAGTTACTTCTCCAATTTTTTCCATTGTGTTAAATACCCAGCACACCAATGCACTAAAAGGAATAGTAAGCCAAATGTAGTTTTCACCTATTTTCTCAAACTCTTTTAGCATGCCAAAAGGCACAAGAATGATAAATAAACGAACAAAATATAAATTGAGAGTGGCAAACTGGCGTGGATATGGGAAATTTTTAATACGCTCACATTTACCTTGTTGCTCAAAAAAGTCTTTCAGCATATTTTGCATTTCAACATGGCGTAAATCATCAATTAAACCGGCAGTATTTAATTTATTCAATACTTCAGATTGCAGTGTAATTAGTTGTGCAGCGGGGTTCTGCTTACTTATAATCAGCTTTGTTTCTTCAGGAGGCAATAGCTTTGCCAGCTCGTCCTCCAACTTATTCTCAAGTTCGGGAATGCTATAAAGATTGCGGTATTCAGCATTATAATTCACGCTCAGGTTTTCCCACTTCCTGGGTTGTCTTAACTGAAACCTAAGTGCTGTAATCCAGGCAATGTGCCTGTATATCAGCCATTGTTGTATTTGTTTAAGTTCCTCCACACTCACAGGCGTTTTTGCATGGTTGTTTGAAACAAAATCTTTGGCCATAATACCCCAAGTACGACTTCCGTTTACAATAGACCCCCATATTTGGCGAGCTTCCCAAGTGCGGCTATATGTAGCATTGTTTTTAAAACCTATGATAAAAGCTACCGCTGTACCAATAAGGGCTATGGGTAGCCAAGGTATATTAAGCCATTGTATGTTAAATACATCATACAATACGGCTGGTAATGTTGATAGTATAGTAATGACTATAATATCCCTGCGGGTCCAAAATAAAATTTCTTTGATGCTGTAATGGCGGCCTGCGTGCATAAAAAGGGTTGTTTTCTCCAAATATATTTAAAACCTGCGTAAATTTTTTTGAACCCGTGATAGCACTTGCGGGTATAATCTACAAAACCGTAACAAATGAAAACAGTATTAAAAGTAATTTTTTTATTAGCAGTGCTGCATAGCACAGTTATTGCACAAACCCCTGAAACCATACATAGTTATGCAAAGGTGCGTAAATCAATTGATTGGTACAGGCAACAACAGAAACTATGGAAGGGTGAAATAGATAAAAGCCAAACCAATGCAAATGCGTGGCTTAACTACTTTAGAGTTTGTAGGGTGCTGGTACGACTAGATACTACAGACAAACGTACTAATGAAGAAAAGAGCAGCTATTTACACGGTATAGTAAATGATATGGAAAAGGCTGTGCCCAGTAGCTTTGAATATAATTTGGCGCGCTGGATATCAGTAGGCTTGGGTGATATGAGTAAAGTTAACTACTTGCAAAAAGCCGCGGAGCTACAACCTGATAACCCTATGTTATGTTCTGATATGATAAATTGGGGCGAGATAAGCCGCGATATTGCAAAGCGGGACAAGTATGCCAAGCTTTGGTTTACATCAGGTGAAACATCGGCAGGTATGCTTAATTATAATTACAATGTGATGGCCGGTTTGAAAGAAAATGCAATTTTAATAACTACCGGAGATAATGATACTTACCCGATATGGATTTTGCAGGCAGAGAAAGGTTTTAGAAAAGATATTGCAGTAATTAATACCAGCCTGATAATGATTAAAGAATACAGGGATAAGTTATTTAAAGAGTTGGGAGTTGCGCCGCTAACATACGATCCTTCTGCCTCGGGCGAATTGGGAGCAAAATTCAAAAATGAATTGTTAAATATACTTGCAGCTAACAAAACAAACCGCCCCGTGTATTTGGCATTAACTGCCAGCAATGAGTGCGAAGGTAAAATGCTGGAAGCAAATGCCCCTAACCTTTATCTTACAGGACTTGCGTATGAGTATAGTACAACAGCCATAGATAATATGGCGTTATTGAAGAAAAACTTTGAGCAAAATTATGCCCTTGATTATCTTGACAAATATTTTGTAGCAGATGTTTCAATTGACTTTGTGAAGCATGTAAACACCAATTATGTGGTGCCCATGGTGAAACTTTACGACCATTATATGCTTGCAGGGCAAATACAATTAGCTGAAGGGATGAAGCAAAAGGTGCTGAAAATTGTTGAAGGCACTGACGAAGAAAATGAGGTGAAAAAATATTTTAAGAAATAAGCCTTGGGTTTATTTAATAAAACATACAACAATTTTACCGATGAGGAACTTATGGGCCTTGTCGGTAAAGGCGTTAAAGCCGCTTTTAATGAGTTATACAGCAGGTATGATAAAAAGCTGCACTATTTTATGCTTAAAATATTGCAGTACGATGCCGAGAAAGCCAGCGATTTTTTACACGATATTTTTGTGCAGATAATTGAAAAACCCGAAAGGTTTGATACCACCAAAAAGTTTAGCACTTGGGTGTATACATTGGCAAAAAATATGTGTTTAAACGAATTGCGGAATAGTGCCAACAGAGCTCGTTTGACAACAGATGCAGGTAAACAACAGGAAACAATGTATAACCCTGCCTACGTTGCAAAAATGGATGCTTCGCTTTTTGTAACAGAATTAAATAAAATATGTACCGAGCTTAGTGATAAAGAACAATTGATAATTACGTTACGGTTTCAACAAGAGTTATCAATAAAAGAAATAGCCGAAATAATGGATTGCCCCGAGGGAACTGTTAAATCAGGCATTTATTATTTACTAAAGCGAATAGCAAAAAAAATACCTCACTTTAACCCTAATAGTTAAAATTATGGAAAATATTCCCGCACATATATATGATTGGATAGAGCATATTCCTTATGAAGGTCTCACTGCTGAACAAAAACAGAACGTGTTACAGTATTTGGATGAGGTTGAATATACACAGCTGCATTTGGCTGCTGTTGAAACAAAACAGTTTTTTGCGACCCAGCCGGAAGCAAAAACTACCGATATTTTTGCGGCCCTAACGGATAGGTTTGATGAAAAATACGGAAAAAAGAATACGCCGATGCTTTTACCGTTGCGCCTTTGGCAAGCTGCTGCGGCAGTTTTATTGTTGGCTGTAGGCTATATGGGATTTTTATTGGTTAATAACCCACCCACAAATAATGGCACACAAACGGTGTTGCAACGTGATACCGTGTATATCGAAAATCAACTGCAGGCAAAGGAGGTAAAAGTGTATGATACGATATTTATTAAACAACCGGCTTTTGGGAGGGAAAGTAAATCAAGCAGCACATTGGCAGATAGCTTTGCAACTACTGATTTTGGAACTTATACGGGTGCTTTTGATGGGTTGGGTACATTATCCATTACCGATAAAGATGCCCCGCAAAACGCTATTAAAAACCAAAGTATCGAGGGGGATACCTTTATCAGGGAGTTTGGTTTTGTTACGTTGTAGATAGCCCATTTGTTTTTTCGATAAACGTTTTGGTTGGTATCTTGTTTTTTATCAATCAATTAGTATCTTTATTGTACTAACCAAATTGCGTTTTTATGAAAAAACTTCTACTAATTGCAGCAGTGCTACTGTATGTAAGCACTAACGCTCAATTCTTCCAGCGTAACTACGGTATTCCTAACGACCATGATCAGCTTACGCACGGGTTTAATACCAATGTGCTGGGTTTTGGCCATTTTATGGTGGGAAATTCGTTGACAAGCTCGGGAACGATGCCGCTAACAGCAGTAAGAACTGATGTAAACGGGGCACCCTTTTTTGCGCCCAATTTTGCAAACAATTACTTAATTGACGACGGCAGTTTTAACCTGCTGGCAGGAAGGGCACGTTCTTTCGAAATCCCCGGGGCAACAGGCTTTGGTATTGTTGTCGAAGTGAGCGGTAACACCAACGGATTAGCCTATCTTAACTTAAGCCCAACGGGTATCCCAACTTTTATTGCATTGCACGCTCCAACTACTGCGGGTCAAACGGCTCTGATAGCCCATGTGGTAGTTAATGATTTAACCAATATGGATGCTATTGTTGTGGGTACCATCATTGATAACAGCTTTACTCCCGCTCAAGAATACCCATTCGCTTATAGTTTTAATATTGCGACCGGTGCCATCAATTGGTCAACCTATTACGACCATGCAACTGGATTTACCCCTGCCATTAATGTTCGAGCACACGATTGTGCATTGTTGCCGGCTTCGGGATGGCTGGGTGTAGTTGGGAAATCAACAGCGCCCGGATTTACTATTGGCGATGATGGCTTTTATATGTTGCTTGATATAACCACAGGCGGATGGTTGGGGCCAAGCTTGATATATGATTGGGGATTTAACGAAGACTTAAAAGCAATTCACTTTTCAACAGCTACGGGCTTATTTGCTACCTGTGGTAATTTCGATTTTTTTGGTCAAAGGGATGTGTTGACAATGCTAATTATTCCACCGCCTGCTCCACCTGTTTGGGGTACGGTAATGCAGTATAATAATACTTTGGGAAATCCCACAAATGTTGAACCTTCAGATGTTTACACACGTACCAATTCGACTGGTGTGCCAGAGTTTTACGTAGCAGGTACTGCAACAGACGGTAATATGCTCAGAACGGATGCAATGGTTTATAAGTTAGATGTTAACTTAAACCCTGTAGGGCAATTTACCTACGGAAACCCATTTCCGGGTGTAGGGGTGGATTTGGATGGCTACGATGGAACAGGTAGCGATGGATTGAGCACCTTTGCAAATTTGACCCCCACTGCCATGTCAACAAATATGGACTTTCATCATGTTAAGTCATATTTTAATGGTCAATCAGGCTGTAATGAAGATTTACAGTTACCCATACTACAGTTGATACCTCCTCCGTTTTTTATTCCTGTTCCGACTAACCCCATACCAAATGTTATTGCAGTTGGCGGAAGCTTAAATGTAACACCAACTCCATTTCCAACAGTAGTACCAATGTGCTTCAATACAAGCATTCCTGGGGGAAGCAACGCCAAGGTGGCTCCTTTGGAAGAAAAAGCCGACCGTGAGGCCAAAATGAGTCCAAACCCTGTACCACAAGGTGCATCGGCATTGTTGTTAGAAGTGAACACCGAAGTGCCTGTGGATGTTGAGGTGGCCATTTATGATATGTTGGGCAAGCAATACTACAGCGGTATGCAGCACCTAAGCAGCGGCGACAACCGTTTGCCCATTAATATTTCAGGTATTAACATGGCCCAAGGAACTTACATAGTTAAAATAACAGGGGTTGACTTTAATAAAAATCTGACTTTGTTGGTTAAATAACCGATTTTTATTTGTTTATAAAGCGGACATTGTTGTAAGGCAATGTCCGCTTTTATATGTTTGAAAATGAGTCAAATAAAAATTTTCGTCATTGCGGGAAAACCGTCTTCGGCTTATGAAGCAATCCGTTTGTATAGTTCGGAGGGATTGCTTCGGGAGACCTCGCAATGATGATAAATTTTTGTTATTTTTTCACTAATTCGTCATTTAGTAATTGCAATATAACACCCGTTCCCACGGTATTTTCATTTAATTGTAATTCAAACGAAGTGCCTGCTCCAAGTTTATTAGCGAATAAATCAGTGTCGGATAATTTAACGGTTGCCTCCACTGTGTCGCCTGGAAATATCCATTCTTGATGTTCAAAAACCTGCTCACAAATGCCTTGCTTATCAATGTAATCAAATGCAATCCTGCATCTAAATCCTGAGGATAACGGAGTTTTTAATCCACCTTTATCGGCAGTTAAATAATTTATTGAAGCGATAAAATCGGGGGAAGTTTCAGTTGACATAAACAAAGTAAGAAGAGTGCGGTCAGGGGGATTTGAACCCCCACACCCGAAGGCACCACCCCCTCAAGATGGCGTGTCTACCAATTTCACCATGACCGCAGTGAGCGTGCGAAGTTACTAATTTTTTAAACCCTCGTCAACGGGCATTTTTTGGTGGAGTTAACAATTTGTTTATATTTGATAATAAGCTAACTAACCTATAGACCAAACTTTTACAATTAAATGAGGCTGATAAACCTGATTAAAACACACAGCAACTGGCACCGTTATTACTACTACAAGTACTTTGGCAAAAGCCATGAATCCATCACTTTTAAATGCCGCAACGGCATGCAGATTAATGTACCCCGACGGATGGTACAAACCTACAAAGAGAGTTTTTTAGACGAGGTTTATTTTAAGGGGCTTCCCAAAAATTACCTCAGTTCAAAACCTGTAATTATTGATATTGGGGCTAATGTGGGCTATTTTTCGTTGTTTTCGCTGGTAAAATATCCCGATGCAAAGGTGGTGTCGTTTGAGCCAATGCCCATGAATTTTAAATTGCTGCAAAAGTATTGCAGTGAAAATACCGCGTTAGATTTCACTCCCGTCAATAAAGCCGTAAGTGGCGCAGTTGGACACATTACCTTGCAGTACGATGCAAATGATACTTTTACCACCAGTGCCAGTATTTTTGATTCTGCATGCGGGGGCAGCGATACATTGAAGGTTGAAACCACCACGTTGGTTGATATTTTGGATACACACGGACTGGAAAAAGTAGATTTGCTGAAACTGGATTGTGAAGGCTCAGAATACTGTATATTGTATAACGCCGAGGATAAAGTATGGGAGCGTATTGGTGCATTAACCATTGAAACCCACGTTGGAAAAGAAACGAATGAAAATCGTGACCATTTGGTATCACATTTACAACTAAAGGGATATACCACCAAAATAGAGGGGGATATTGTGTGGGCATACCGATAGCTAAATAATTTTGCTCAATTATATTGTGCCGGATATGATAATGTTATGTTATTGTATCCGGCTTTGTTTTGTTGGGTAAAATGGCCCTAAATGGCGAAGTTTGAAGTAGAAAATACTTAATGTAACAATGAATATTCTTTCTAAAAACACACACATACAATCTTTACTAATACTGTTTTGTTGCTGTTTCTCCATAGCGGTTACAGCGCAGCCTTTTGTGGCTGATAAATACGGGTATGTAAAAGATACCGCTTTTCATAAGCTTATTAAAGAACGTGATTATAAAATTGTGGGTGCATTTGATTCGATGTACAGCAATTATGTTGCCCAAGTGCATTATATGAATGAGTGGAGGTATATTGACAACTATGGAAATTTGATTGCAGAAATTGAAGAAGAGGATGATTACGGTGATTTTTATCCCGAGGTTAGAGAAATAAACATTGGAGACGAAGGGTTTGATGTTGTTGCTGTTCCGCCTGATGAAAGGGGGGCTTCGAGTAGAGACAGTGATGAATACGAAGTAGTATTTGTGAACGGCAAAAGCGGTACTAAACATAAGAAAACAGGGAAAACAGGTCTGAAACCTATTTATGATATATTTACCTTGTATGGTAATGGTTTAATAGGGCTTAGAAAGGATGGAAAGCATGGAATGGCATACAGTAACGGGAAAGTGTTTATCGAGCCGATACATGATGAAGTAATCAGGATATATTCATACGGAGTTTATCAAAATTCAGCGTTTAGAATTAAAAAGGAGGGAAAGTTTGGGTTGGTGGACTCTTTGGGAAAAGTGTTGTTTAAAACCGAATACCAGATGATTGCCAATGCTTACGATTGCAACACCGGTAAGCAACAACCTTTGTTGGTGAAAAAAGACGATAAGTGGAAATTGGTTTCAATAACAAATGTGCAGCTTGCTCCCGGCGAGTATGCTGATATTAAACCCCTAATTATAGGTCTTATAAAATTTACATATCCAAATAACAAAGTGGGCTTGCTTAATTGCAAAGGCGAAGTTTTGTTGGATAGTCAGGATAAAATTACCTATGATTATTACGAGGGACTGATAACGTTTGAGAAGAACAGACTTATCGGTAAAATGAAGCCCGATGGCAGTATAAAAGTAAAACAACGCTTTGAGTCAATATATGATTTGGGAGATGGATACACCCGGGTGATGCAGAACGGTAAATATGGGTTGATAAACAAAAACGAAGAGTTTATTGTACCGCCGATGTATGACGGTGTGGATGTAATAAAAAGCTGGGGATTGATAGCTGTGGAAGAACGCAAAACGGAACCGGTACTACATTCTAAACATGGGTTACTGGATATGAAAGGCAAAGTAGTGATTAATGTGCTGTATGATGAGTTGGATAAGGTAAGCGATTCGGTTCTTTATTTTGCGAAGGATAATAAGTTTGGATTGATGGGTTGGGATGAAAAAGTTATAAAGTATTTTGAGTACGACAGGGTACACCGTGTTGGACATTTTTATACAGTATCGAAAAATTATAGGGAAGGTATTATTGATGTTGATGGTAATGTGTTATTACCCGTTAAATACGATTATGTGAAAGATGGTTATGATTTTTATCGCAGAGGATATTGCAGGGTGAAACTAAACCGGCAATATTATCTGGTTGACCGATACGGGAACGAGTTAAAAGATGAACGTTATTAATAAATACGGCTAACCCTTTGGGTTAGCCGTATTTATTAATAAAGGGTATAATTATGCTACAACAACGCTCTTATTGGCGCTATTGTCTTCTTTTACGCTTAAATCAACCGGATTTTCAACGCTATCAGCGGTTAATGAAATATCCAACACCTCAAGCATATTACCTACGTAATGAAATTTTAAGTTGGTAAGGTAGCTTGGGTTTATGTCTTCAATATCCTTGCGGTTTTTCTCACACAAAATAATATCGCTGATACCTGCACGTTTTGCAGCCAGTATTTTTTCTTTAATACCGCCCACGGGCAATACTTTACCGCGTAGGGTAATTTCACCCGTCATAGCCAAATTTGGTGTGATTTTACGTTGGGTAAACAACGAGGCTAACGAGGTAAGTATGGTAATACCTGCCGAAGGTCCGTCTTTGGGGATTGCTCCCGCAGGAAAGTGGATATGGATATCGCGTTGGTCGAACAATTTTGGGTTAATGCCCAAGTAATCGGCATGGGCTTTTAAGAAAGTAACCGCAGTAATTGCCGATTCTTTCATTACATCGCCCAGCTTACCTGTAAGCGTTAATTTACCATTGCCAAGGGTTAATACCGATTCTACGTTAAGAATAGTACCGCCCACAGGAGTCCAAGCCAAACCGGTTACTACACCGGCAACATCATTGCCTTGATACATCTCTTTTTCCATACGTTCGGCACCCAAAATACGTACAGCATCGTCAACACTTATCTCAGCAGTAAAACCGTCTTTGGCAACAAAGGTTTTTGCTTGGTGGCGGGCTAAGTGTGCAATGCGTTTTTCAAGTCCGCGCACACCCGATTCACTGGTGTAATCCTCAATAATACGCTCCAATACCTTACCGTCAATTTTCATTTGGGCCTTTTTCAAGCCATGAGCTTCAGCTTGTTTGGGTATCAGGTATTTCTTGGCTATTTCAATTTTCTCTTCAACAGTATAGCCGTTAATTTCGATAATCTCCATACGGTCAAGCAGAGCAGGCTGTATGGTATCTAAATTGTTGGCAGTGGCAATAAACATCACCTTGCTCAGGTCGTAGTCTATCTCCACATAGTTATCATAAAATGTGTTGTTTTGTTCGGGGTCAAGCACCTCCAATAAAGCTGATGAAGGGTCGCCTCTAAAATCGCTGGCCAACTTATCAATCTCATCCAAAATAAACACAGGGTTTGATGATTGTGCTTTTTTCAGCGATTGTATAACGCGTCCGGGCATTGCTCCTATGTAGGTTTTGCGGTGTCCGCGTATTTCGGCTTCGTCCCTCAATCCACCCAACGACATACGCACATACTTACGGCCTACTGCTTTGGCAATACTTTTACCTAATGATGTTTTACCAACTCCCGGAGGGCCGTACAAACAGATTATGGGGCTCTTCATGTCGCCTTTCAGCTTCAATACGGCTAAGTATTCAAGTATGCGGTCTTTTACCTTATCCAATCCAAAGTGGTCTGTATCAAGTACTTTTTTAGCACGTTTAATATCAAAGTTGTCTTTGGTGTTTTCGTCCCAAGGCAACTCAAGCACCAACTGCGCCCAGTTAAGCCCCACTGAATAATCAGGAGCCATTGGGTTCATGCGCTGTAATCTGTCTAGTTCTTTATTAAACAGGTCTTTTACCTCTTTGGCCCATTTTTTCTTAGCACCTTTTTCGCGCATGGCCTCAATCTCACGGTCGGGGCTTTCTTGTCCCAACTCCTCTTGTATAACACGTATTTGTTGCTGTAAGAAGTAATCGCGCTGTTGCTTATCCAAATCAACCTTTACCTTGTTTTGTATCTGGTTTTTCAGTTCCAGCATTTGGGCTTCGCGGTTCAGGTTTTCAAGCACAAGGCGGGCACGGTCAAGTAGGTTGCTTTCGTTCAGTATGCGTTGTTTTTCAGCAGCATCAACATTTAGGTTAGATGCTATGAAATTCACCAAAAAGTTGGGACTGTCGATGTTCTTAATCGCAAATCCAGCTTCTGTTGGGATATTGGGCGAAAGCTCGATAATTTGAAGTGCCAGTTCTTTTACGGTGTCTATTACCGCTTGTCCTTCCTTATCAAGCTTGGTGCGGGGTCCGTCGATAGGGGTTACCTTAGCCTTAAAGTAGGGCTCGGTAGCGGTAAACTCAGTGATATGAAAACGTTTTTTGCCTTGCAGAATCACAGTAGTGTTTCCGTCGGGCATACGCAACATACGTAGTATTAGTGCTACCGTTCCTGTTTCGTAAAGGTCTTCGGTTTCGGGGTCTTCAATACTGCCGTCTTTTTGGGCAACAACACCAATGGTTTTCTTGCCTTTATTGGCATCTTTTATCAGACTAATGGATTTATCTCGGCCTACGGTGATTGGAAAAACTACACCGGGAAACATTACTGTGTTGCGAAGCGGTAATATTGGCAGTTCTTCAGGAGTCTCTTCTTTGTTTATTTCGTCCTCTTCTTCTTGCGAAAGCAGAGGTAAAAATTCTGTTCCTTCTTGTTCTTCCCCTCCCAGGGCAGATATTATGAACCTGCTAAACTTATCTTTACTATGCATCTATTCTACCTCTTATACTTTCAATTAAACGAATTATCAAACAATTAGTTCTCTATCCTTCCAAGCCTTATGCCAAAATAAGACGTAGCCATTTTGGCAGCAAATTAACAGCAGTGTTAAAGATACTGCAAAACGTTGTTATTTTAGCTTAATACCCCGTCTTTTTTTGCAGCCCACCACAAGATGCTAAAAGAAACTGTGGCACTTATTGCAAAAGCAATTGCTTGTTGCCACTCATGCAGCAGCAGTTTGCCCGTTAAAAACAAAATGCTGTAAGTGAATACACAACCCGATAGCCAGCACAGCCAAAGGTACGCGTGGTTTACTTTTACGGCGGTTCTGGCAAGGCTAAATTTGTCCCACCAGCCACCGGGTTGCACCCGTGCATAAAAGGTTTGCAGCGTGGTATCGGATTCAGGTTTTGTAATGAATGTTATTAATATCCAAACAAGTGTGGTGATACCTACGGTGATGAAGAATGTATCAGGAAAAGCAATACCCCAGTCGGCTTTAAAAGCTGTTAATACACCATATATAATGAACGGAGTAATGGTGGCTGCAATTTCGCTCCACGCGTTAATACGCCACCAATACCAGCGCAGTATCAGCACAAGACCCAAACCTGCACCGGCTTCTAAAATAAACTCCCAAACGGATTTTACTGAAGTGATATAAATACTGGCAAATAATGAAACCAGCATGAGCAATAAAGTAGTTAGTTGTGATGCTTTTACCAGTTTCTTATCCGTGGCAGCGGGGTTTAGGAACCGCTTGTAAAAATCATTTACCAAGTAACTGGCCCCCCAGTTTAGCTGTGTACTCACTGTGCTCATGTATGCTGCTAAAAATGCTACAAACAACAAGCCGCGCAGGCCACTGGGTAAAAAGTCTTTCATGGCCAGCACAAACCCTTTTCCTTTTTCATCCGCACCCAATTCAGGATACAGCACCAAAGCGCACAAGCCTACCAAAATCCAAGGCCAAGGGCGTATGCAATAATGTCCTATCTGAAAGAACAAGGTAGCCAGTAGCGAGTGGCGTTCGTTTTTGGCACTCATCATACGTTGAGCCACATAGCCGCCACCTCCCGGTTCTTGACCGGGATACCAACTGCTCCACCACATTACACCCACATAGGCTAAAAAGCTGCCTATGGTAAGGGACAGGGTGGTTGCAACACTTTCGCCGGAACTAATGGTAGGAAAAAATTCAAGGCTTGAGGCAGGCAGCTTGGCTTTTAAACCTTCAATACCACCTATTTGGTCAGAGTTTACTACGATAACAGCCAGTACAATACAACCGCCCATTGCAATAATAAACTGTACCACATCAGTAATGGCCACGCCCAATAATCCTGAAAGTGAAGAGTAGAAAGCCGTGAGCAGCATTACACCGCCTGTAATAAGTATTAGTTGTGCGATATCATCAATCCCGAAAAATACTTTCAATATGGTTATAAAGGCAAAGTTCACCCAGCCCAATACCAAAATATTCATAAAAAAGCCGAGGTATATCGCTTTAAAACCGCGCAAAAAGCCTGCGGTTTTGCCACCATACCGCAGTTCAATCAATTCAATTTCGGTAACAACACCGCTGCGTCGCCACAAGCGCGCAAAAAAGAAGGTAGTAAGCATACCTCCCATCAAAAAACTCCACCAAAGCCAGTTACCCGCAATTCCTTTGGTACCTACCAGTTCAGCAACAGCCAGCGGGGTATCGGCGGCAAAGGTGGTAGCCACCATGCTTATACCTGCTATGTACCACGGCAAATTACGACCTCCTAAAAAGAAGCTCTCAAGGTTTTTGGATGCCCTTTCTCTGTAACGCAGCCCTATCCAAAGGCTAAGAACAAGGTATGCGGCAACAATTGCCCAATCAGTAAGGGTAAGTATCATAAGTTAACTTTGGGTGAAAAATAGGGCAAGGGGGCTTTATATGCAAGCAGGTGTTACAGTTAAGTACTTTTTATATATTTGCACTTGAAAATTTGTTGTGCTATTTTAAAGTTTGGATAACTTTAAAGCAAGTGGTTAATTGCTTAGTTATATTCTTGGTTTCAGAAAATCTAACGCATTTGCAGGGTTCCATTGTTCTAAGTTCTCCCTTCTCATAGCGGTCATGAGACGCGCTGTGTCGCTTTTTACTTCAGGTCGGAGAGGTAATACCGCGTAATGGCAAAATTTTATTGCATGGCAGATTAAACATATTAATTATTTAATTTAAAATTTGAAAAATGATTTGGTTTACATCTGACCATCACTTAGGTCATAAAAACATTATTAAGTACACCAATCGTCCGTTTAACGATGTGAAAGAAATGGACGAGGAGTTGATTAGACGCTGGAATGAGCGCGTGCAACCCGATGACGAGGTGTATCACTTGGGCGATTTAGGCTTGGGCTGGCCTAAAGAATTGAAGAAACAATTAGCCCGTATGAACGGGAAAATATACCTGATATTGGGCAACCACGACTCGGCAGCATTAAAATGCACTGATAGGTTTGAGTGGATTAAAGACTATCACGAATTGGTTGTTGAGGATGCTGATGCACCCGGAGGCAAGCAGTTGATAGTATTGTTTCACTACGCTATGCGTGTGTGGCACAACAGCCACCGCGGAGCTTTTCACTTGTATGGTCACTCGCACGGCAGTTTAGAAGATTTGACCGATTGGCGCTCTTTTGATGTGGGCGTTGATAGTCACAATTTTTACCCGATAAACTACGAGGAAGTAAAAGCCATTATGTTGAAAAAGAACTGGACACCGCCTTTTAGTGATAGAAGAGATGTGTAGGGGGTATTGATAAATGCCACCTTCCTTTCTGAAAATCGTTTTAACTTGCGGTGGCAATGGCTAAGTGCCAATGGCAGCAGATAAATGTCTAAGAAAAAACACCGTAGCAGAACGGTTACAAAACGACCCGTTATTCAGCAACGAACAATGCCCGGTGCAGAGCCGGGTTTTTTTGATTTCGGTGACCGTGAAGAGTGTCCTTTGGTCAGGGTGTATTCATACAGTCAAACCGATTACCACGAAAACATGTTTAACAGCACTGAAACGCTGTTTAAGTATTTGGATGCAGAAACGGCGCTTATCCATTGGGTAGATGTTTCAGGCTATGGTAACAAAAACTTTTTTGGCAGGATGGCAGCCCGCTTTGGTTTGCACGATTTGCAGATTGAGGATGTGGTGAGCCAGCAACAACGGCCCAAGGTTGAAGAGTTTGATACGCATTTGTTTATCCTTTCGAGGATGAAATATACCAACGCCGAAAGGGTGTTTATTGATGAGCAGGTGAGCATGTTTGTTTTTGAAAACCTTGTATTGAGTTTTCAGGATTATGAGGAGGATTGTCTGCAACCTGTGCGTGACCGATTGAAGAAAACCAACAGCCGCATAAGGCAAGGCGACGCTTTTTTTCTTGCATACAGCATACAAGACGCTATTATTGATAACTACTTCCCCTTATTAGACTTACTATCAGATGCGCTTACCGAACTTGAAAATGAAATATTAGCCAACCCGGGTAAAGAGGTGCTTACTGAAATGCAAAATATTAAGCGTTTACTTATTGATTTGCGCAAAAGTATTTGGCCTGAAAAGGATAAAATGAACGAATTACTTCGCTCTCATTACAAATTGGTGAAACCGGAGTATGAAATATATTTACGGGATACCTACGACCATTGTGTGCAAATAATGGACTTGATTGAAACCAACAAAGAAATTGCTCACAGCATTATGGATGTTTATCTGAACAGTGTTAATAATAAACTGAGCGAAGTGATGAAGGTTTTAACAGTGATAAGCAGCGTATTTATCCCATTAACATTTATTGTTGGGGTGTATGGAATGAACTTCTCAGCTACTGATAAAGCAGGCCAAGAGCTGCCTTTTAACATGCCTGAATTATACCATCCTTGGGGCTATGCAGCGATTATGGTACTAATGTTGTTTATAGCTATAGCACAGTTACTGTATTTTAGGCGCAAAAAATGGTTGTAAAACAGCATAAGGTGCTTTGAAATAGTATGTAACTCTGTTATATTTGCCCAAACTCATTTAAAGAAACTAAAACGATTATGAAAAAATTAGCACTATTTGTAATGTTTGCCATCACAGGTAGCCTGTTTTTGGCATCATGCAGCGGAGGGGATGACGACACTGCTGACAAACCAAAACCTACTGTAACCTGGAAAACCACTACCGGATTTAAATTTGCCGATGGCACTGAAACAGCCGGAAACAATATTTCTTTTGGTATTTTGGCTACTCCTTCATCAGGTGAAAAAATTACCCGTGTTGTAATTAACCTTTCAGTTAACGGTGGTGCAAACGCCATCTTGTTTGATTCTACCATGAAAGAAAATAGCTACAACCGTGATTGGATTGACGTGAAACTTGGCGAATTGGCCGGTGCAAAAAGCAAATTTACCGTAACCGTTACTCAATCTAACGATCAAACTTCATCATCTACTTTCACTATTACTGCTTCTTCACCAGCACGTAATACTCAAGTAACTGCAAACATTGTATTGGGTGCACAAGCCAGCAATACCGGTTCATTCTTTAATCCTAAAGAAGGTTCTACAGGTGTTTTGACCATTGCTCAAGCAGCTGCTGCTCAATCTAGTACTCACGTTGTTTACTACATGGGTGCTACTAATAAAGCTACTTTCTCTGCTCCTAATGATGCACAAATCACCGGTGTATTTAGCAGCTTGTCAAACTGGACTACTCGTAATGCAACTGTATTCAAGAAAACCACTCTTACAGCTGCTCAGTTTGATGCTCTAAACCCAACTGATGCCAGCCAAATTGATACTGAGTGCAGCAACGGTGTGTTTACTTCAAAAGTTACTCAAATGGCTATTGGCGATGTAGTTGCTTACCGCACACAAGACGGTACTCACTATGCACTATTTAAAGTAAGCGCTATTAGCAACATGGGCTCTACCAACAGCGAGATTACTTTTGATATGGCTAACCCCGCATTCTAATCTCAACATAGAAACAGAATATTTTAAAGCCATCCCCAACGGGATGGCTTTTTTGTTTATGGTTTGGGAACAATAGGCACTTATTTTGCAAGCGTTTAAGCAATTTGTCGTTATGAAAAAAATAGGAGTTTTTACGTCAGGAGGAGATTCGCCCGGAATGAATGCTTGCGTTCGGGCTGCTGTTCGTACAGGAGTTTTTAGGGGTGTTGAGATGGTTGGTATCATGCGCGGATATAGCGGGATGATAGATGGAGATTTTGTATCGCTGGGTGCGGATGCAGTGGGTAATATTATCCAGCGTGGCGGAACGATACTCAAATCGGCACGCAGCAAAGAGTTTATGACACCCGAAGGGCGTAAGCAGGCCTATGAGAACCTTAAAAAGCAAGGGATTGAAGGGTTGGTTTGCATAGGTGGTGACGGAACGTTTACAGGGGCGGATATTTTTTTTAAGGAGTATGGCATCCCATCGATGGGCGCGCCCGGCACTATCGACAATGATTTATACGGAACCGATTACACTATCGGGTTTGATACCGCAGTAAATACTGCACTGGATGCGATAGATAAGATACGCGATACGGCAGATAGCCACGACCGAGTTTTTTTTGTTGAGGTGATGGGACGACACAGTGGTTCTATTGCCCTTGAGGTAGCAGTAGCAGGGGGAGCATCGGCAGTACTTTTGCCGGAAGTAAGTAATGATAGTGATACGCTAAAGGACATTTTTAATGAACGCAGGCGTAAAAAAAGTTTCTCAATTATTGTGGTGGCTGAGGGCGATGAAGAGGGGGGAGCTTATAAAGTAGCAGAGGGGTTGAAAAAAGAGTTTCCTGAGATTGATACCCGTGTGAGTATACTTGGCCACATACAGCGCGGAGGAAACCCCACCGCAAACGACCGTGTATTGGCTACCCGTTTGGGCGCGGCTTGTGTAGAAGCACTTTTGAAAGGTGAGGCAGGAAAGATGGCAGGGGTACTAAATAACCAAGTGGTACTTACCCCGTTTAGCGAGGCTATTAAAAACAGCAAGCCACTGCCTGATATTTTGCAGTTGCTACAATATACTAATGTGTAGTCTATAAATTTCCAACGCTTTTTACCAATCCGGGGCCACCGTAAACAAACCCTGTATATAGCTGCACCAGGCTGGCACCCGCATCTAATTTGGCTTGCGCATCTGCTGGCGTCATTATTCCGCCGGCGGCAATAATTGGTATTGTACCGTTACTTTTTTTATGCAGATAAGCCACTACTTGTGTGCTGTGTTGAGTTAGCGGGGCACCACTAACACCGCCAGCGCCTATGGCCTCAATCTCAGCTTTTGAGGTAGTAAGCAGCTCACGGCTAATGGTGGTATTGGTTGCTACAATACCGTTAATGCCACTGTCTTTCACTATTTCTACAATCTCGTCCAATTGTTCATTGGATAAATCCGGAGCAATTTTTAAAAATATAGGCTTGCTTGGTTTCCCACTTTGTATGTATTGGGTACGCAACGTTACCAAACGGTTCAGCAAAGCCGTCAAAGGTTCGCGGTCTTGCAGCTGACGAAGGTTGGGCGTATTGGGCGAACTTACATTTACGGTGAAATAATGCACCACATCGTACAAGCGTTTAAAGCATTTTTCGTAATCACTGGCGGCATCTTCGTTTGGGGTAACTTTGTTTTTTCCGATGTTTCCGCCAATAATAACGCCTTTCGGTAAGTCTTTTAAACGTGCGGCCATTACATCTACTCCCTGATTATTAAAACCCATACGATTGATAAGAGCTTTGTCTTTTGGCAACCTGAACAGGCGAGGTGTATCATTACCGGGTTGTGGCAGTGGGGTCACCGTTCCTACTTCTATGTGTCCAAAACCCAAGGCTGCTAATGTATGCACGTGTTTGGCATTTTTATCAAAACCCGCAGCCAAACCCACTTTGTTGGGGAATGTAATGCCAGCAACAGTAACGGGGTTGGTTTTGGTCTTGTACATTGCTTTTATAAGCCACCCTGTAATAGAGAAAGTGACCAAGCTATCCATAATTTTCATGGTAAATTGGTGCGCATTTTCAGGGCTAAGTAAAAACAACAACGAGCGTATAATTGTAAACATAGTGTATTAAAAAGGGTATCCTAATCCTAAGTTAAGTATAGTTGCGGGTAAAATCTTTTTATTACCGTTGGCGTAATCGTTCAGCAACCAGCGGTTGTCAGAAGGCAAGTCGGGACTGCGTAAGGGCACCCCGAAATCAAACCTCAGCACAAAAAACGAAAAATCGAAACGTATGCCCAATCCTGCACTTACTGCCATTTGTCCTAAAAAGGTATTGGGGTTAATCTCAACGCCCTGCCTTCCGGCTAAGGGGTGAGTGTACCAAATATTTCCTGCATCGGCAAACAAAGCACCTTGCAATAAATTTCTAATCAAAGTAAAACGGTATTCGGCTTGCGCCTCAACAATTACTTCACCACTGCGGTCGGCTCTTACCCCGCCAAGGCTGTTATCAAAACTACCCGGCCCCAAGGTACGAGGGCGCCATCCGCGTAAGCTGTTTGCCCCCCCAATAAAGTAACGACGTACAAAGGGCATAATGGTTGAGTTTCCGTAGGGCAGGCCTACACCAATGTGCCCGCGGTATGCAAGCGCGTTTAGTTCGTTTAGGCTATGCGTATAGCGTACATCAGCATCTACCTTTACAAACTGCTCAAAGTTCACGTTATCAATCTTGTAAATACCGTCAGTAGGAAGGGGCTGGTTGGTAGCCCTCATAAACTGCCGCAGTGTCCACCCTGCTGATTCAATAATCAGTTTAGATGAAAAATAAGTGCCTGTGCGGCTAATGGGTCTATCGCTGTAAGTCCAAGTGAAACGAGTGTTTAGTATCAGGTTGGTGGTAAACAGGTTGGCAATAAAAATGCTATCAGCGGGGTTTACCAATGCTAAAAAATCTCGTTTAGCATCAGTACGGTTGTAAGATACTTCGGCAAACGAAAGGTTGAAATTGTTAAATATGTTGTAGTATGTTTGGTTGTAGCCCAGCGAAAGCACGTTGCGCTTAAAATCTATGTTTGATTCATAAATATAGTTTCCTACAAATGACGAACGATCCCCTGTTGATGAAAACCAGCGTTTAAAAAAGGGAAATAGCCTTGCACGGGGTAGCGCCAGCGTAGTAGTTATGTTATGCTCGATGTTACTGAAAAAGGGGATACTATCGTTATTTCTGAACTGTCCTTCTAACGAAACACGGTAGCGAAGTTCAAGCATTTCTGCACTGCGTAACAGATTTCTGTTTCGGTAGGTAATAACATTTGCCAAACCATAGTTACGCAAGTTGTTTTGTTCAACGGCGTTGTTTTGATCGGATGATATAATTTGGGGCTCAAGAATATACTCGTGTCGTTTGCCCGGAAACAAGTTAATGTAGCACACTAAACGGTTTTCTACAGTGTCTTTTTCAAAGTTGATGCTGGTTTGCCTTAGCAACTGTATGTTATTTAATTTGTTGTAAGTAATATCTACATCGTTTTGGCTAAACACATCTCCCGGTTGCATTGCAATTTCACGCATCAATACATCTTTGTTAAGATGATAGCCGTTTAGATTGAGCCATAAATTTTCGGTTGTTTCTATAAACCCTAACGCTGCCGAATCCGGCATTTCTTCGGTAGAAGGGTTTACTACGTTCACATAAATTCGACTGATTTTATAACGCTTGTGGTTCACAAAAACATCGGGATTACGTATTTGGGCATTTACATTTACATGATGCCCTTTTCCAGTATTAATTACAGTGTACTGTACATATTCTTTGTTGAAAAAGTAATACCCCTCGTTGCGTAGTTTTTTAGTTATTCGTTCCCGTTCTTCCGATACTTTTTCTTTACTGAAAATCTGGCCTTCTTTAAGTAACGAGTTTTGTAAATCCCCAATCACTACATAATTCAGTGTGCGGTCATCTATGTTGTATTCAATCGTATCAATGGTGTAGGGGAGTTTTTGCTCAACAAAATAGGTAATGCTTGCCATTTTGTGTCGGCGGCCGTTAGTATCAATAGTGAATTTTACATCAGCATCAAAATAACCGTTATTAAACAGGTAAGCTTTTATTTGGCGGCTTGTTTCTCCCAGTTTGGTGGTATCCATTATAACCGGAGGTTCGCCAATATTTTCGCGGATGTATTTTCTAAAGCGACGCGAAGTATCGCCGCGCATTCCATAGTTATAAGCTCTTAAGTAAAACCGCCAAAACCCGAATAGGCGTTTATTGGGCTTTTGTTTTTGCAGCAGTTTAGCTCCGTCTTCTAAGGTGTTGTCTTCAATTCCCTTGATTTTAACCTTGTTTACCAGTAGTTCATCTTCTTTAAGTTCTTGGGTTAATCTGCAGCTCGATAAACAAATGCATAAAAAAACCACGGCAGGCAATACCTTTGCCACCGTAACCATATTATAGTTTACATGCTTACAAAATCCCAAATTCAACTGGTAAAGTCGCTGCGTTCAAAAAAGTTTAGGCAAAAATACAACCAATTTATTGTTGAGGGAGAAAAAGCCGTTGAGGAGTTGCTACAAAGTAATTTTTTGGTGGTTGAAGTTTTTGGCACAAGCGAGTGGGAAACCCTGCATTTACATAAGTTGAGGCAAATACCCTTTACCCGTGTGAAGAACGATGAATTGGAGCGTTTAAGCGGGTTTGAGCAGCCCAATAAGGTGTTGGCCATTGTGCAAATACCTGATAGTACCTTCAGTAATAAAGTATTTGAACAGCCGATAACCATCGCCCTTGATTTTATTCAAGACCCGGGGAATTTGGGTACAATTATCCGTATTGCTGATTGGTATGGGATAAATGATATTGTTTGCAGCCACAATTGTGTGGATGTGTTTAACCCCAAAGTGATTAATGCCACAATGGGCAGCTATGCAAGGGTAAATGTGCATTATGTGGATTTAGAAGCCACATTAGCGCCCTATAAAAACCGTTTGTATGCCTGTGTAATGGACGGAGAACCTGTGTACAATATCAAACAGGCTAATAATCCCATAATAATCATTGGCAATGAAGGCAAAGGGGTAAGCGATGAAATGATTGCTCTTTCGGCTAATAAAATAAGCATACCCCGTAGGGGAGGGGCTGAATCGCTGAATGCAGGGGTGGCTACGGCTGTGATTGTTGATAACCTGGCGAGAATTCTTCCATAGGGATGTTCTTCACGTTTTCAAACAACATCTCCTTCTTTTTCCATTTTCCTTTTTTAAAGATAAAATAATCAAAACTACCGTCAGGTAAATAGGTTTCATACATGCCTATACTGTTATTATCAGGCGGTATCAGGTGTTCAAAAGCAATCAAATCTTTCTTTTTAATGTAGCGAAGCGTCATCACTGCATCATCTCTAAATTCAAATATTACCCGATGTTGTGGCGGAACATTCTCTTCCATTTCAAAAATGGGGGCACCAAAGCGGGGTTTTCCCATTTCATCAAACACCAACACATCGGCAATTTTTCGGCTGCTGGCCATTGTATGCCCGTCCCAGCCCAGTAGCGTATAATACTTTTGTTTCTTATACTTAGTTTCAATAATCTGATAATACAAAGCCCCGTACCAAAAGCGGTTGGTTAGCTGTATGTGTTCAGGCTTGCCTAATCGTGCGGAGCTATCGTATAAGCCGTATAATTCCAGTTTTTCTTTGTTGTTTTTTTGGATAGCCCCGTAAAATTCAAACGAGTCTGCCGTTACCAGCGAGTCTTTGCCCCATTTCAGGCTCCATGTAAATATGCGGAAACTTTTATCGGGCGGGGTAAGTATAGAAACATATCGAGCCGCCGAGTCGAACGGATAATCAAACGAACCGGGTTGTTTAAGGGCGGCAATCAGGGTTTTTGCAAAAAAGTAAGTAGAAGTAACCCGTTCTTCTTGGCTGCGGGCAGTAATAATGCTTTGACCTAAGCCTATCAATCTACGTTCATAAAAAATTAACGAGTCTAACGGCGAAAGCGGAGGTGCGTTTTCAACAAAAATATTCTTAGAGGATGAATCAGTATTGTCGGTTTGTGCATGGCTAAAGAAAGAGAGCAGCAGGCACACCAGCAAAAGGGTAATTTTTAACGTTTTCTCCATGTATAATATATATCCAACGAAACCGTGCCAAAGTAAATTGTTTTTATCGGGAATAGGATAACGGATGAATAAATTTCGCTGCTGAATTCAATTTCACCATTTTTGTAAGGATTGATTTATAGATAACCGTGCTGTTTGACGATACTTATACCATTCCCGCAAAAAGCGGACATGCCTTGTTTAAGGACAGGGGAAGCAAATTTTTTGCCTATGCTTTTGTTGTGTTTACTGAGGGGGATATTAAGAAATGCTTGGATGAACTGAAAAAGCAATACCCTGATGCTACCCACCATTGTTATGCTTGGATTCTGAACCCTGATAAAAGCGCACAACGTGCAAATGATGACGGTGAGCCGGCAAATACTGCGGGCAAACCGATTTTAAGGCAAATACTATCCAAAGGGTTGACCAATACATTAGTGGTAGTGGTGAGGTACTTTGGCGGTACATTATTGGGCGCTGGCGGCTTGATTACTGCCTATGGCGAAGCCGCAAAACTTGCCCTTGAGGATGCCGGAAAAGAAGAGAAACAAATTGAAGGAGTTTTTGAGGCGGTATATGATTACGGGGTTGAAAATGATGTTTTTAGGTTTTTAAGAACCCTTGGCGGAAATATTTCGTCAGTAGATAAACAGGAGAAGGCCACCGTTAGTTTCACCGTACGAAAATCGAAGGTAGAAGAGGTGAATAACCTTTGGCACGACTTCCGTAATTTCGAACTTAAATTTATAGGGTATCAATGAGACTTTCAAAATTTGTAGTTGCTATATCACTATTTGCAGGGCTTGGAATGCCTGTTTCTGCGCAAAACTTAGCTCCCGTTCCTGCCTTGCAGCAAAAGATTGATTATTTTACCGGTGAGCAGTTTTTCATGTCTGCTCCTGTTGAGAATACAGCCGATAAAGTAGGAGAGTGGGCTGCAAAACAGTTTTTGAAAGGAGCTGCCGATTACACGCTGGCAAACGTTATCCAACGCACAAGTCCTGACGGTACTTATTACACCTATGAAATACATTACTTGGGTGCGCCGCTCTACAGCAAAAGCATTAAAGTATTTGTAGATAAAGCGAGCGTTATCCGCTATGCGTACCATAACATCGCAAATTTGGCAACTGCTGATGTGCGAGTATTGCCCACCAAAGATTTTATCACACAGTTTTATACTAACAAATACCCACAATTGGCACTTACTGATAATCAATCGGTTTGGGTGGATAACGGCGAAAAGCCAGTGCCGGCCTTTTATCTGACAATGAAAGATAATGAAAAGCACAGCGTAAACCAGCTACTTTTCGGTGCCGATGGTTCATTGTTATTTTCAAGGCCTATGGAAAGCCATTTTGCTGCGGATACACCGGCGAATGTTTATGTTTATGACCCTGACCCACTAACTACTGCCAATGTTGTTTATGGAGGGGCGTATAGCAATAATGGCGGGCAAGACAATGCCCAACTGCAAGCTCAACTTAAAAAACGGACTGTACGGGTTGACCTTTTGGGCGACTCAATGATTTTAGCGAACAGCTCGTTTTATATTAATGAAATTTCGAGCCCTGTGTGGCCGCCAACAAGAGTACATATTAGCGATACATTTAAATTCAGTCGTAACCACTTTTCTTTTGGCGAAACCAATGCTTTTTATCACCTAAACACTCATAAGGCATATATCCATAGTTTGGGTTATACAGGTTTGCCGGGATACAGATTGCAAGTAGATGCGCACGCTTTTAACGGCGCCGAGAACTCTAAATTCACCCCTGGGGATAATCCGCCCTCGTTACAATTTGGTGATGGCGGAATACCTGACGCAGAAGATGCCGAGGTGGTGATTCATGAATTTGGCCACGCGATATCACACGGGGCATCGCCCAATTCGGCTTTCGGACATGAACGTGTGGCACTTGATGAAGGGTTGGGGGATTATTTTGCCGTATCGTACACCAAAGCTATTGATGCGTTTAATTGGACAAAGGTGTTCTCGTGGGACGGAAACAATGGGGGATGGCAGGGACGTACGGTTAATTATTTAACCATGTACCCTAATTTGACCAACAGTATTTGGGCTGACGGACAATTATGGTCAACCTCATTCATGCGTTTATACGATGATGTAGGCAAAGAGATTGCCGATAAACTGATGCTTGAAACTCTTTACCGCCTCTCTGCTAATATTTCAATGCCTCAGTTAGCAAAGGCTGTGCAACAAATTGACTCTATTAAATACGGAGGGATCCATAGCAAAAACATACAATGCGCGTTTGCTCTTTCGGGTATTTTGCAAGGGCCTGCAGAAGGATGTACCCAATCAATACATGAGGGGGGTAATTTAGCTTTGGATGGTGTGAGGATAAATAACACCTATGCCTTTGCAGCAGGCACAGGTGTTGTTGAAGTAATATTCTCAAATAGCAATTCTTATACAGTTAGTTTAAGCGATATAAGCGGTAAACTTATCTCATGTTGGTTGCCTGTGCAGGGTCAAAATGTAACCATCAACGGTCAGCACTTAGCATCAGGAGTTTATTTCCTTCAAATCAACGATGGAGAGGGAAATATCCAAACACAGAAACTAATGCGGTATTAATTACAATTGTGCGTATGAAATTGTGGTGTCTTTAGGTTCAACTACCAAAACAGGCACTGTAGAACCACTCATAATCTGTTCGCTTCGGGCTTTATTAAACCAACCTCCGTCGCGTTCATTCATAATGATAATCAAATCAGCACCCGAGCTGTTGCCCACACGTATGGTTTCATCAACCACTTTTTTGCCGGTTTCAATTTGGTAAGTACAACGTCCGCCTTTATCGTGGATGTACTTTTCGGCTTGGTAGGCATACGTTTTAAGCTTTGTAATCTCCTCAGGGTTGTTGCTTGTTACCACAAGAACATGTATGCCTGCTCCGAAAACTTTTGAGATTTCAGTAGCAACGGGTATTTTTTGGCGAGTACCCGGGTCATCGTGCAAGGGCATCAAAATGTTTTTAATCAGCCCTTGTTTAAATTCTTTGAGAATAGATAAAACAGGAACTTTTAAAGAATCAACAAGGCTTTGAGTGTGCTTGCTGTTAGATACCACTACCAAGTCGGCTTCAATGTCTTCCACCATTTTGGCTGCTGTTTTGTAGCTTTCGTCGGCAAGTGTAATTTGAGTTGGCTTGTTTACCAAGTTAGAGATGGCATCAGAAATTGCAGAAGCGCTGTTTCTGCTTCCTTCTGCAGTAACACCGATAACCAGTTGCGTGCCAAAGGCTTTGCTAAAATTAATAGCACCCTCTAACACTGCGGCATCATTTTGGCTACCGTAAATTAGGGCTAGTGTTTTTGTAAAAATATTACTCATCGGCTATAGTTTTAGGATAGTATGCGCTTGTTCGTGTTGTCAAGTTACAACTTTTTTTTTAAGTAACGATAAAATCCATCAAAAGGTTACACCCAAAGCCTGAAAAAATGAGGAAAAATTTGTTTTTAAAAATAAGTATTATGGCGCAACTTTGTGCCTGAATATTGAAAAAATATTTATATTACTGAAAATCAATAAATTAAAAAATGAAAGAAGTTTATATCGTTTCTGCAGTCCGCACCCCCATAGGCAGCTTTGGTGGAGCATTATCATCAGTAGGTGCCACTAAACTTGGTGCTACCGCAGTAAAAGAGGCTGTGAAACGCGCAGGAATAAATCCTGAACAAGTTGATGAGTTATTTATGGGCTGTGTATTACAGGCCAATTTAGGACAAGCTCCTGCAAGGCAAACTGCCATTTTTGCAGGTTTGCCTAATACCGTTCCGTGTACAACTGTAAACAAGGTATGTGCATCGGGTTTAAAAGCTACTATGTTGGCTGCCCAAAGCATTATGTTGGGTGATAACGACATTGTTGTTTCAGGTGGTATGGAAAACATGAGTCAAACTCCTTATTATTTGGATAACGGTCGGTACGGTTACAAATACGGGCACGGACAGACTATTGATGGTATTGTTAAAGACGGTTTGACCGACGTTTACCATAACAACCTAATGGGTAACAGTGCCGAGCTTTGCGCAACAAAATATGAAATTAGCCGCGAAGAGCAAGATGCACACGCTATTGATTCTTATAAGCGCGCTGCTGCTGCTTGGGATGCCGGTAGGTTTGATGCTGAAATTGTTCCTGTAGAGGTAGTTGGCCGTAAAGGTGATGTTACTTTGGTAAACAAAGACGAGGAATACAAAAACGTGTTTTTTGAAAAAATACCCGGCTTGCGCCCTGTTTTCCAAAAAGACGGTACTGTAACTGCTGCTAACGCTTCATCAATAAATGACGGTGCTGCCGCATTGGTACTTATGAGTGCTGATAAAGCAAAAGAATTGGGCATTAAGCCATTGGCGGTTATCCGTGGCTATGCTGATGCTGCACAAGAGCCTGAGTGGTTTACTACCGCACCCGCTAAAGCACTTCCTAAAGCATTTGCAAAAGCAGGTGTTAGCAAAGACGATATCGACTTTTTTGAAATTAACGAAGCATTCTCAGTAGTATCAGTAGCTAATAACAAAATATTAGGTCTTGACCCTCCTAAAGTTAACGTAAACGGTGGTGCTGTTGCCCTTGGTCATCCATTGGGTTGCTCAGGTGCCCGTATATTGGTTACCCTTGTTCACGTGTTGCAACAAAATAATGGTCGCTTGGGTGCTGCCGGTATTTGTAACGGTGGCGGTGGTGCATCGGCCATGGTTATCGAACGTATCTAAACAGTACGCAAACTCATACAATCCCCGTTTCGGAATACTTCGGAACGGGGATTTTTTATTCCCTATGTAGGTTAGTCGGTTTGTGTAGGGAAAATAATCTCATCCCTGTATTTCATTGGCAGCGAGGTGCAGTATTGCCACTCAGGATTATGAAAGTTAACCTCTGGGGTAAAATAAACAAGGTACTCATCAATACCGTCTTCAACATCGTCTATTATCGGTTCAAGCCCTTTAATGTAATGTATGGGTATGTATAGTTTTGATTTGGCACCTGTTTGGTTTTTGGCATAAACGCCAATAAATAATAAATTTCTCATAAAATTGGGGTTTTAATGGTTTCAGAATATTATGTTATAAATAGTATCAATATCAATCGTTGTCTATTTTTTTGTAGCTATCAGTGTTGAGCATTTATTGCAGTTTCATTTGTTGCATTATGATAATGCTTTACCGAGGTGTGCTTTTCAATAGTTAAACGTGCCATAAGGTAGCTGATGGTTGATTCCGCACCTTGGTTAAGGTTAATGTGGTTTTCTTCCAAGCCGTCGTAGCAGCCGCCTGTACAAGGGTTATAAATAATTTGGTGCAGGTGATTGTTGCCCAAAAACCAGTTAAAAGCAATCTTCATTTTATCTAAATAGTTGCTATCGTTAAATACATCGTTAAACTTGTTTAGTGCCAATATTGTGTACGCTGCATCGATAGGTTGCTCTCCATAATCAGCAGATTTACTGCCTTTTTTAAGCCAGCCTTTGTTTGATATCAGTTTGATTCTTGTTTTTGTGAATGTATTTTCAAGCAAAAAATCGAACGATGATTTTGCAATTTTTTTATAATTTATATTATTAGTTACTGTATAGGCATATAACATTGCCTCAGGCAGTATGCTGTTGCCATACGTTAGATAGCTTTCAAACCATCGCCAGTTTTCATCACTTTCATGAGCATACATGCGCTCCAGTTTGCTGGCAAGTTTATCAATTAGTGCGATATTATTAAATGTAGGGTTGGCTTCGTGGTAATGTGCAATTCCCTTGATTGTGAAGGCAATTGCGCGAGTAGAATTCATGCCTTCAACCGTTTTTAGAGTTTTAATCAATATACTGTTAGCTCTATCCGTAAGTGTTTTGGGCAGTATATCTTTATGTTTGACTAAAAAACCAAGAGCCCATATTGCTCTTCCGTTAGCATCGTCTAAATTAACTGTATTATTCTGTTTGGTAAATTCTTTTTCTTTATTCAAATAATTTAAAAAGCTGCCGTTCTCTTGCAAACAGTATTCAATAAAATACAGGTATTTTGATAGGTATGTTACATCTTCAAGGTTTCCGGTTGCTTCATAGTGCATACACATGGCAATCAATGCCCTTGCATTATCATCAATAGTATATCCTGAATTAATATCGGGATGGTTGATTTTAGAAAATTGTATGATTCCAAAATCAGTAGTCATATTTTTAAGATGAGTAAGATTAATTTCGGGCAGATTATACTGTAAATTAATCCCCGGGTCGATGGATTTTTTAAAAATCATGGCGTGCGCAATGGCCGCATTCTCCCACGATGTTGATGAAATTTTATGCAATCCGTTTAATCCTAAATTTTTTTGTAATACTTTATCATCAAGTAATCGGTTTACTTGTTTGCTTAATTGTTGGGAGTTTTCAAAATCAAAAAGTATCCCCGCGTTATCACATAAAACTTCTTTTGCGTGCGGTATAGGAGTTGAAATAACAGCGCAGCCGCAGCTTATTGCGTATGAAAATGTGCCGCTTACAACTTGGTTAGGGTCTTTTGAGGTGAATAAATAAATATCCGTTAGCTGTAAATATTCTAATAAATCATGCAGCGGAAGGTATTTATTGATGAATTTGACGTGCCGTTCCAGCTTTAACTCCGTTACTTTAGCTTCAAGCATATTTCGGTACTTCTCGCTTTCATGTTTTACCACTGTTGGATGGGTTTTGCCTATTACCAAAAATAAAACTTCGGGGTTTTTACTGATAATTTCAGGTAATGCTTTTAAGGTAGTTTCAATGCTTTTGCCGGAACTTATGAGTCCAAAGGTTGAGAGTATTTTTTTGCCGATAAACCCATGTGCGCGCTTTAATAGTGATTTGGACATGTATTGCACTAAGTGTGTGCCGTGGGGAATTACCGAAATTTTATGACCGGGTATTTGGTAGTCTTTTTGCAGAAATTCCAAAGCGGCTTTAGTCATCACAATAATTGACTCACAGACTTTTGCCAATTGTTGAACATGTAGTATAAGCGTGCTATCAGGGTTGGGTAATACTGTGTGAAATGTGATGCAAACAGGTGCTTTAATGGTTGTTACTAATTTTAGTAAGTCATCTTCATGGCTTTTAAAAAAACCAAATTCATGTTGTATTAAAACGAATTTTAAATTATCACTTTTAATACGTTGCGCCAGTTCTTCGTATGAATGGCTATCAGACGTATCTAATACGTAGTTTACCTCGTCAGTATAATTGTGTTTTTCGCTTTCAGATTCAATTGCGCAAACCTGTATCTTAAATGAGTTATTGAATTTGTTTTTTAGTGCGCTAAGTAAATCTTGGGTGTAGGTTGCAATACCACACTCTCTGGGTGGGTACGAGGAAATTATCAGAATTTCCGAAGTTCTATTTCTATTCATGTGCAATGGTATTTTCTGAAAGTTCTTTGAGAAGAGCAGTTAAGCTAACGGACGCACAGGCAATGGTGGTGTCGGCAGCACCGTAATAAATATATAAGGTGTCGTCAAATACAACCGCTCCGGATGGGAAACAAACGTTGTTCACTATTCCCACGCGTTCATAATCAAGTTCGGGTGAAAATAAGGCATAGGGTAGGCGGGCAATTACTTTTTCAGGGTTGTCAAGGTGTAATAGAGCAGCGCACGCCGAATATTCGTATCCTTGCGCTGTATCTTGCACTCCGTGATAGATTAAAAGCCATCCGTGCTCAGTTTCAATTGGAGGGCATCCGCCGCCTATATAACTTATTTCATGGGGGTATTGGGGTTCAAGTATAATCTTTGAATCAAAGTGCAAAAAGTAGTTTTCCCAATATTCCTCTGTTAAATCTTCTAAGCGGTCAATGTAAACTATTTGTATATCGGGTTTTATGCGTTGCAGAAAACAGAGTTTGTTATTAATTCTGCGGGGAAAAAACACCACGTTTTTGCTCCAAACATACACGGGCTTTTCGTCTTTTATCTTTAGGCTGTTTTGCTTGTTAAAACGGGAATATTTTACATTTATCGGAGCTTTACTATTTACGAGTCTTCTAAATTTACTGTACTGAATTTGGGGAGTGATGAGCCCGTGTTTCAAAAAGTCAGTAAGGTTTAGTGATGTAGCTAATGCCCCCAATGCATTTAACCCATCGTATGCTGTATAGGTTAGGTAATACAGGTCGTCAATTTTTACAATTCTGGGGTCTTCAACACCGCTTGATTCATAGTTTGCTTGGGGGATAAGAATGGGGGTGTCGTTTCGTTCTACTACTGTTAGCGGCCCATCAAGCCTGCAATAACCGATACTTGAATAATTTTCTTTGGCCACTGCACGGTAAAAAAGATGAACCGTGTTCCCTTCGGCTATTACGGCAGGGTTGAGCACACCTTCTTTTTCAAAACCAAACGAGGAGCTTTTTAATAATACACCTTCTTTTTTTACGGATAACATAGTTGTGAGAGTTTAAAATGATTGCGGGGAATACCAAGGTGTATAAAGGAAAGCATGCAATGAAAGCCAAGCATTCTTTGGATTATAGATGTCTTAAAGACATGGCACCGGTTTGCTTTTAAAGTGTGAACCGGCCTACACTATGTGAAGTGATGATTGTGGAATGATACCCTAAGAACTATACAGATGTGTAACGATGAGAGTGTATAAAGAAAGGGACTGTAAATTGCAAGGTACGCAATTTTTTTGATGAATTGTTATACGTTTTACTGTGAAGTAATTACAAAGAGGTGTTGATTTAGCGACAAAGGGTGAAGTAAACGGACTTTTAAGAGGTGTTTACTATAGAATAAGCTGAAACAAAAAATCCCATCGTTTTGTGATGGGATTTTTAGGGTTAGTATTTTTAAGTCGGAGTGGCGGGATTTGAACCCACGACCTTCCCGACCGAAGTCGGGGTGGGGTACCGTTCAAAGTGAAATAGTATAAAATAAAAAATCCCATCGTTTTGTGATGGGATTTTGGGGTTAGAATATTTTAAGTCGGAGTGGCGGGATTTGAACCCACGACCTCTTGCACCCCAAGCAAGTGCGCTACCGGGCTGCGCTACACCCCGAGCCTCGTATTAAGCAAAAACATTGCTGTTTTTGAGGGCTGCAAATCAACAAAAAAAAAACTGCCCAATCAAGTACTAGGGAAATTTTTATCCAAATACAAAGTGCGCGTAGGATAGGCAAAACCGCTGCCATTGTTTTCTACAATTTCCATCACTTTATAGTTTAACCGTTCTCGTACATCCATCATCACATCCCACTCGTTGGTTTTTACAAAAAATACCACCAATATATCCAGTGAGCTTTCACCATAGTCGGTAAACCTTACAGTAATATCTTCATCCACCAATTCGTGGTTTTGCAGTTCGGCTTTTATCTCGTCGCAAATCTTCTTTAACTGCTCGGCACGGGTGCTGTACAGTAATTTTAGGCTAAACCTTACCCTGCGGAATGAGCTGAGGGTGATATTGTTTAGCGGGGCATCAATCATCTTTTTATTGGGAACGGTAAGCAGGCTTTTATCTAAGGTACGTATGCGGGTGCTGCGGAAACCTACTTTTTCAACGGTTCCGGTAATCTCTGATACGTTTACCAAATCTCCCGCTTTAAAAGGTTTATCTAAAAAAATGATAAACGAAGCCAATAGGTTACCCAGTGTTTCTTGTGCAGCAAGTGCAATGGCCAAACCTCCCAACCCCAAACCAGTTACAAGGGCTGTGATGTTAAGGTTGAAAACGGCCCCTAAAACAAAAAACAAAGCAAATACGGCCAGTATAAACTTTATAAGTTCCTTAAAAAATCCTACCAGTTGGTCGTCAGACTTATCTTCGGTGAGTAATGCCCTTGACATTAATACCAGCGAAATAAAATCTACTAAACGGAGTAATATCCATGTGATAGATACTATTAAGGCAAGTTCATATAAGGCCGAAAGTATAAACAGGAATGTTTTGCCTTTGTATATTATAATGTTCCACGATTGCGGAAGCACTAATGGATAAAAGGCGATGTATAAAAAAATAAGTTCGAAAAGAAGTTTGAAAGGGCTTTTGAGCAGGCCGACAAATTCTTCTGAAAATTTACGGTTAGAAAATTTTCGGAAAACCTTGAACAACAGGCGACTAAAGCCCTTGCTAATAAGATTGCGAATGAAAAAACCGAGCAATAATATTCCAAAGCAAAGTAGGTAGTTACCTACTGAGTTGCCCATAAAACTATTATATAACAGGTCTTCCATGCGAAGTAGGGGACTAATTATACTAAGTTAATCAGCGAAATCTCAAGGCCTTTTTTCATAAGCCCTGTGGGTTTGGGATTAAACTGATGCACTTTTGCCATAGCATCAAAAATGATTTTTGATGCATCGTGGAAAATAGCTTCGTCGGTAAGTTGTGCTTCGGCACTCATCAAATAGGCAAACACGCGAGCCATACCGCAGTTAGCAATAAAATCAGGGATTACGCCGGTGTGGTTGTCTGCATATTCAGCTATCGGGCCCATAAATATCTCTTCGTCAGCAAAGGGTACATTTGCACCGCAACTCATTACTTCAAGCCCACCTTCAATAAGGTCGTCCATGTTTTGTTTGCTTACCAGCCTTGATGCAGCACCGGGGATAAATATTTCGGCTTTCAGCTTCCATATTTCCTTATTGGCTTCCTCAAAGCTAAGCATATTGGGTGCGCTTAGTTTATTACCTTCTCGGGTCAGAAACAGGTGGCGGATTTCATCAAATGTAAATCCTTCTTTTTTTATCAAGCCACCGTCGCGGTCGATGATACCTACAATGGTTACACCATTTTTGGCAAGGTAATAAGCGGCGGCAGCGGCCACATTACCCCAACCTTGTATTATGGCGGTTTTATAGTTTAAAACACCGCCGTATAAGTGGTAAAAATGACGTACACCTTCTGCAACACCCCAGCCGGTAATCATATCGCTAACAGTGTAGGGTTTGCTTAAATCAGGACTAAAACGCTCATCGTCCAGTACTTTAGTTACGCCACTTACAAGGTTTTCTATCCTGCGGCTTTGTTCAGCTGGGTCGGTAATTTTTAAGTGGCTTTTTACCACACATTCTTGCGGATGGCGTACCCCGTTGGCTTGTGTCATTGGGATAACCTCGTGTATTTCATCAACGTTCAAATCGCCACCGGTACCGTAGTAGTATTTTAGCAGCGGAGTAACAGCTTTGTACCAACGCTCAAGCACTCCCTTTTTACGAGGGTCAGCAGGATCGAAGTTGATACCTGATTTTGCACCACCGATAGGAGGGCCTGATACTGAAAATTTTACTTCCATAGTTTTGGCAAGCGACTCAACTTCGTATTTGTTTAGTCCTTTGCGCATACGTGTTCCGCCACCGGATGCTCCGCCACGTAGTGAGTTAATAACCACCCAGCCTTCGGCTTCGGTTTCACTGTCTTTCCATTCAAAAACTATTTCAGGTCTTTTGCTTTGAAACTTCTCAAGCAAGCTTTTCAGCGATTCATTGTACATCATCTCCGTAATATATTTAGTGTGTTCGGGTAATTGTTAATTAAATAAGCGACGAAAAATTGCCATACAAAGCGCCGCCGATATTATCGGCTTTGCTACCTGTTGCTGCTGACAATACGTTAGTTTGATTTTTAACGCGCAACAATCCTAACAGTGCAAAAATAAGAGCCTCTTTGTACTCAATTATGTTTTTATCCTCGGGTATCACAAACTCTGCATCGCTGTGGGTACGCATAAGGTCAATCAAAGCTTCGTTATATGTTCCGCCACCGGTTACCAATATTTTGTAACCTTCGGGTTGGTTATCGGTGAGGGCATCAATAGTTTTTGCAATTTGGCCGGCAATATGGTCGGCAAGGGTTTTCATCAAATCCTCTTGCTTGTTGGGTTTTTCATATTCACGCACAATTGGCCAAAACTCGCTGTTAATCCACTCACGGCCCAATGATTTAGCCCCTGTTTTGGTATAAAAGGGCAATTCGTTCAGCTTTTTCAATAAATCATAGTTAATGCTGCCGCTAAGTGCTATCTCACCGTTGTGGTCGTAGTCTTTACCAAGATTACGGGCAATACGGTTTAATACGATGTTTCCCGGACAAATATCAAAAGCAGTAAGTGAGCCGTTGCGTTTTGCTGTTATGTTGCAAAAGCCGCCTAGGTTTAGGCAAGCATCGTAATTGGCAAATAAAAGAGTATCGCCCATTGGAACTAATGGCGCGCCTTGACCGCCAAGGGCTACATCTACAGTTCTGAAATCAGATACAACCGGCAGGCCGGTGGCACCGTGCAATGATGAGCCGGCACCAACTTGGGCCGTGAAGCCGCTTTCGGGCTGGTGAAATACGGTATGGCCGTGTGATGCAACCAAATCAACTTTTACATTGTGTTTTTTTATAAATTGGTTTACCAATGAGCCAAGGTATAAGCCGTAAAAAGTATCGGTTTTTGCGTAAATGGCAGGTGTTTGTTTGCGCAACTGCGAAAGACGTATGCGCCATTTAGAATCGTAAGGTATGGTTTCAGCTTCCACAATGCGGTAGGCCCATTGGCCGCCATCTTCTTGTAGCTCGCACAGTGCAAGGTCAACCCCATCCATTGAGGAGCCCGACATAATTCCTAAAACATTGTATTTCATAATCATTCAGTTAAGTATCAATCAAATAAAAACGGGCAAAATCAAAGTGTTTAAAACTACCGAGGCAGATGTGTAAAAAGTATGCCCCCTTAAGCGCGCTGCGAATTTAAAAAAGTTTGCCTTAAAACATAGGTAATCAAGCCACTTTAGGCATTATTTCCTGTCATCAAGCAAGGTTTGGAGGCTGGTAAGGTTTAATGGTTTGTGAAAGAAACCTTTAAGAATGGGGTATTCTTTCATTCTTTCAATATCCGAGGGGTCTTTTGATGAGGATAAGATGTAGATGGTAATAGGTTTATTATCCATCATATATTCTAAATTTTCTTTGTGCAATACGTTTAGAAAATCCCATCCGTTCATTATGGGCATATTGATGTCTAATAAAATAACATCCGGCTTTAACGAACCAGCCTTTAAATGTTCGATAGCAAGTTGAGCATTAAGGTATTTAGAGATGGTAGTGTTGGGTATGAAACGTTGAATAACTTTCTCATTGATGAAATTTTGTATTTCATCATCATCAATCAGGCAAATATGTATAGAGCCCATTTCCACGTTTGCTCTAAAGAGACCTTTTAAAAGTCATCAATCCCTTTATAATCAGTTTATAAGTTTAAAAAACTACCGTTCGTTTATTCTCAAATATAAGGCGGCTTTTTAAAAATACATACCTCACGATAATTTTTTTTGAAAAAATGTGTACTTAATGTAGGTTTGATAAACGGAAAATATGAATACAAACCGCAGAAAGTTTATTAAAAAAGGTGCAATTGCTGCGGCAGGTACACTGCTTTTGCCCCGGTTGGTAAGCGGGAACAACTACGCCGATTTAAATAATATAACAGCTACTGACGATGAAAGTTTTTGGAAGCTGGTAAGAAGCAATTTTCCGTTGGATGAAAAGATTGCCTATTTGAATAACGGTACCATGGGCCCCTCGCCGTATAGTGTGATTGAAAGTCAGTACAATACCATGCTTGAGGTGGACAGAACCGGAAAATATGGGGGCTGGGAGGAAGCGGTGCCTGCATTGGCAAGATTTACGGGTTGCAAAAACGATGAAATATGCCTTACCCGAAATGTTACCGAAGGTATTAACATAGTTTGCTGGGGGTTGGATTTAAAAAAAGGTGATGAGGTAATAATTACCAACCACGAACATGTGGGTAATGCCTTGCCGTGGCTAAACCGTGCCAAAATTGACGGTATTGTGCTAAAGGTACTACAGCTTGCCGATACGGCTGCCGAAAACTTACACCGTATTAATGCACTTATTACCAAAAAAACAAGGGTGATAGCTGTGCCCCATATACCTTGTACACAAGGACAAATATTACCTGCTAAAGAAATTTGCACGTTGGCAAAAGAAAAGGGTATCTACTCTTTTATTGACGGGGCTCACGGGCCCGGTATGCTGGTGCTTGATTTGAACGATATGGGCTGCGATTTTTATGCAAGTTGTTGCCACAAATGGATGCTTGGTCCAAAGGGTACAGGCTTTTTGTATGTGAAGCATGAAAAACTGAACGACATACAAGCCAAATGGGTAGGTGGATATTGTGATACCGGCTGGAGTTTGCTAAGCAATCCGCCTGAACTGAAAGGGTATGTAGATAACGCACACCGTTACTATTATGGCTCTATGAGTGCGCCTTTGTATAAAGGGGTGGTGGCAGCCGTTGAGTTTCATGAGTTAATAGGACGTGAGAAAATAAATCAGCGTATAACCGCTTTGGCATCTCATTTTTATAAACGGATGCAGGAATTAGAAGGGAAAGTGGTGCTTACCACCCCCGCAGAAGCAACGTCAAGAGGTTCGGTGGTGAGCTTTACCATGCCATCGTTACCGGGCGAAGAGTTTACCGGCATCGCCAACAAAGCAGGTATGCGTTTACGCTATGTTCCCGAAAACGGGCTTAATTTCCACAGGGTATCCTTCCATATTTATAATACCTTTGAAGAGGCCGATAAATTAGCTGATTTGGTAGCTCAATCGGTAAAATAGAAAGAAACGTGTGCCTTATTTAGTCTTAGGAAATAACAACATACCGTTTTCTCAGCTTGCTGATTCTGACTTTTTGTTTGAAGGTGATTTGAGCCCCAATCAAGGGGTTGCTTTGCACGTTGCGCAACAATGGTTGCAAGGTAGGCAAGAGTTCACCATTCATACGTCGGGCAGTACGGGTACACCCAAACCTATTGTTTGGAAGCGCAAACTGATGGAGCAAAGTGCCAGGCAAACGCTCGGTGTGTTGGGCATTACATCGGCAGATAAAATATTCCTATGCCTTTCAGTACATACGGCAGGCGGACTAATGATGCTGGTGCGTGCCCTTTTGGCCAACATTCCCGTTGAGGTGGTTGAGCCATCAGGCAACCCAATGGAGAAACTTTCACTACAACACGATTACACCTTTGCCTCGTTTGTGCCCCTACAAATGCACCATATTTTGACCGGCTACGATATGGTGTCGGTGCAGAAACTTAACCGGTTTAAGAAAATACTGGTGGGCGGGGCTACCATGAATAACGATTGGGCAAGAAGATTTACCGACCTTGACCCTGAGTTTTACCATACTTACGGAATGACGGAAACCTACACCCACATTGCTTTGCGTAAGCTAAACGGGGTAGGAGCAACGCCCAGATATGTGCCACTAAAATCGGTGCAGGTGAGTAAGGATAGGGAAGAGCGTTTGGTAATAAACGGGGTGATAACAGGATATGCCGATATTGTAACCAGCGACCGCGTGCGTATATTCCCCGACGGGAGTTTTGAGATTTTGGGCAGGATGGATAATGTGATAAACTCAGGTGGTGTGAAGATTCAATTGGAAAAGGTTGAATCGGCGTTGGCCAGTTTGAAGCAATTGGCAGGGCGAGATAGTTTTGCGTGGTATGTGCCCGATGAAGAGTTAGGACAAAAACTGATTGCCATAATAAAGGGTAGCCCGTTGCCTGCCATGGATGAGTATGAGGCCAAAGTTGATTTGCGCAGCTACTTAGAGCGGTACGAGGTGCCCAAACAATTTTTTTACATAGCTGATTTTGTATTGACTGACAGCGGTAAAGTGCAACGACAAAAAACCGCACAGGTGCTATTTGGAAAATAAAATAAGCGGTATGACAGAAATAACCCGCAAGTATATTGAAACAAGGCTGGCTGCGTTTGGTATTGATGCTACGCTGATTAACCGCTATGATGAGCCCCACAGGTTTTATCACACGCTTGATCATGTGATTGAGATACTGGAGTATTTTAAACGCTACGGCGCATTAGATAACGATGTTCTTTTTTTGAGTGCCGTTTTTCACGATATAATTTACAACCCCAAGGCGTTGGATAATGAGCTGAAATCAAAGCGGTTGTTTAAAGAAGTGTTTAACGGGCCTAAGGAAGTTAAAGAAGAAGTAGAGCTGATAATAGCCGATACACAAACCCATGAAACCACTTCGCCGTTATCGGCAGTGTTTCAAAAAGCGGATATCGCTGTTTTTGATAAACCGTTTGAAGGATTGCTTGAGTACGAAAACAAGATTTTTAAAGAGTTTCAATACGCCGATTGGAAATTGTACCGCCCCGAAAGGATTAGGGTGCTGCAACAGTTTAATATTGACGGGAAACTAAACAATCTAATTTCTTATGTAGCCAACCGCAAACCCTCAATAGGGGTGTATGCGGGCAGTTTTAATCCTTTTCATAAAGGGCATTACAATATTTTGCAAAAGGCCGAGCAGATTTTTGATAAGGTGATTATTGCTTTTGGCAAAAACCTTGAAAAGAACAATGCTAAATGGCCGGTGCCGCAAACTATCTCCTTCAGGCAAATTGAAGAGTATGACGGACTGATTACTGATTTTGTGAAATCGCTGGGGTATGATGTAACGTTGATTCGCGGCTTAAGGAACACCGAGGATTTAAAGTACGAAATGAAGCAGTACCGCTATATGCAGGATTTTATGCCCGAAGTGAAAGTAGTAAGCCTTTTCAGCGACCCGCAATTCGAGCACATCAGCTCCTCAAGCATCCGTATTTTAGAAAAATACGGCAAGCACCAAAGTTACCTGTTAGAGTAAGTGCCTGCCGTATAATGTATTAATGTCCGTGCCCGCCTTCTTCGCTGTTAAATTGTTTGGCAAGCAATGCGTAGGCACCCTTGGTTACAACTTTCAACTCCTTCATATCCGTTTTGGGCGGTAATTGTACTTCGGTAAAGCCGTTTTCACTTAAGCCTGAGGTAACCTCAATCATCGTGTACTCATTTACCTCGGTAGTGCCCTCTTTTTTAGTTCCCTCAAAAGCAAAAATGTATTTCTTGTTTTCGTAGGCTACCACAGCTTCGTTAGGTAGCGAAGGCAACGTGCCGCTTTGAGTTTCTATCGTGGCGGTAACAAACATGCCCGGTAACAATTCGGGGTCTTCTTTGTCCAAATGGCAATGTATGCGAACGGTTCGGTCTTGCTCAATTTCGCGGCCGATAAGATACACATGGGCTTTGCGGTCGGTAGTTTCGTGGGCAATGCTAAAATGCACCAAATTACCCAGCTTAATTTTTGACAAATCGCGCTCAAACACCCGTATTTCGGCGTGTAGGTGTTTGGTGTCAATAATTCTAAACATCTCTACTCCGGGACTTATAAATGCGCCTAAACTAACATTTACTTGGGTTACGTAACCGCTGATGGGCGATGTAATGTTTAACACAGCACTGATGTCGCCCTTTTCAATTTGTTGAAGCGGAGCTCCTGCCATTTGCAGTTTAGCTCTTAATCCTTGTGCTTTGGCCTTTGTGCCTTCGTAATCAGCTTTTGATTGTTGCAAGGTTTTCAAAGCATTTACATTGTCTTTGGCTAAAAGCTCCTGCCTTTTGTATTCAGCTTCTAAAAACTCAAGCCTGCTGCGGTTTTCTATATAGTCTTGTTGCAGTTGTATGTACTCGTTGCTTTTAAGGGTAGCAATTACCTGCCCTTTGCTCACTTGCATACCTTGCAACAACTCGGTATGTTGTAAAAATCCTCCCAAAGTAACCGTAACCGATACAAGGTTTTGCGGCGGAACATCCAGCATACCGGTAGCTTTTATCGTGCCGCTAAGTTGGCGCATTTCGATACTACCCAACACAATGCCCGCATTTTTAACTTGCTCGGCAGTTAGTTCAATATGGCTGCCGTGTTCGTGTTCATCCGCCTGGGTATCAGCTTCTTTTGCACCTTCTGTTGATGAGTTTTTGCAAGCTCCCAATAGTGTGATGAACGTTGCTATATATACTATCTTATTAATTTTCATGGTGGTAAACGTTATTTAATGCCCAGCAGGTATTCAATTTCAATTACTGCTTGGTTGTAATTGTTCAGGGCTTGTAAATGGTTTTGTTTTATCTCAATAGCCGCCGATAGGCTTTGCAGGTATTCTACATAACCTATTTCACCGCTTTTCCATGCTTTTTGAGCTTGCTCCATAATAAGCTGCGCATTGGGCAAAGCAGTGTTTGTATAGTAATCCAACGAGGTTTTGCTTTTAGTAAACTCCAAAATAGCTTGTTTATACCCGGTGTTTAGTTCAAGTTCAGCCTGTTTGTATTGTGTTTGACTGATAAGCTGTTGCGTTTCGGCAGCCCTTACTTTAGCTGTTTGTGGGGCAAACCACAAGGGAATGCTTATTCCCACCTGCATACCCGTGAACCGCTTTTCGCTACCATAGAATACCGAGTTTCCGCCAATGGTTTGCGTACCGATAAGCGTTTGGCTAAAGTAGCCGATGGTAATATCGGGTAGTAACAATGCCCCCTCTACTTGTTTTTGTTTATATGCAATTACTTGTTGCTGTTGCCACCATTGCAGCAAAGGGTTTTTGTGTAATTGGTTGGTATCGGCAAGGGTACTGCCTGTTTTTGCTTCTAACGAAACCGCAGGAAATTGCATACTATCAGAGGTGTTTAGCAACAGTTGTAAATACGTGTATTTGCTGTTTAGCAGTGCACGGTGTTGTTGCAGTGCATCGGCGGCAAGTCCTTGTCGGGCAAGGGCGGTGGTTTTTTCAAGCAAGTTGGTTTCTCCGGCGGCATAACGTGCTGAAGCCGTTTGGACAAATCCTTTGTACAAGCTGTCTTGTTCAACCAAAAGCTTTTCATTAGCCAGCAGGTACACTATTTCATGCCACGTTTGTTTTACCGCTTTTACAAGGCTGTTTTCGTTGGCCGATAATTGCAGTTGACTGCTTTTTACCGTTTCGGTAGCTAATTGTGCCCGCTTGCCCAATACCGTAGGGAAGGGTAGTGTTTGGCTAATGGTAATGTTATTATCGGTTTGTATGCTGTTATACTGCCCTAACATTACGTTGATGTTAGTTTTCCCAATATCAGAGCTTGTTTTTTTGAGCAGTTGCCGATGAGTAACTTCTTGCTTTGATGCTTGTATACCGTAATTGTTTTGCAGGGCAGTGTTAATGGCCGTTTCAAGCGTGAGCGGTGTTTGGGCTGCGCCTATAAATGGAATCAAAGCCAATGCAAGACAAATTATTGCGGGGGTAACGGGAAGTTTTTTAGTGAATGAGGATTTAGTAAAGAGGCTGTACAACACAGGCAGTACTAACAAGGTTAATAAGGTGGCAGTGATAAGTCCGCCTATTACTACGGTGGCAAGTGGTTTTTGTACTTCTGCACCTGATGAGTTTGAAAGTGCCATCGGTAAGAACCCTAAAGAAGCCACTAAGGCCGTCATAATAACGGGGCGCAAGCGCACGGCGGTACCCTTTAATATAATGCGGTTTAGTTGGGTATAGCCTTCTTTTTTCAGTCGGTTAAACTCACCAATCAAAACGATACCGTTTAATACAGCTACCCCAAACAGTGCAATAAACCCTACACCTGCCGAGATACTAAAGGGCATATCGCGCAGCCACAATGCCAAAACACCGCCAATAGCCGAAAAGGGAATGGCTGTGAATATAAGCAGGCTTTGCCCGATGGAGTGAAAGGTGAAATACAGCAATACGAAGATGAGCAGTAAAGCTACGGGAACAGCTATGGCAAGGCGGTTGCGTGCTTCTTCGAAATTTTTAAAAGTACCGCCATAGGTAGCATAATAACCCGGTGAGAATTTTACTTGGGTTTCCATTTTTGCTTTCACTTCTTCTACAATGCTTTGTACATCACGTCCGCGCACGTTAAAGCCAATCACAATACGGCGTTTGGCATCGTCGCGTTGTATTTGGTTGGGGCCGCTCACAAAATCAATGTCTGCAATCTGTTCAAGGGGTACGTTTTGCCCGTTGGGAGCAGGAACATATAATCCCTTCAAATCTTCAATATTTTGCCGATTGTTTTTGTCCAGTCTCACCACCATATCAAAACGGCGTTCGCCTTCAAAAACCTGCCCGGCGGCTTCTCCCGCAAAACCTACCCGTAAGGCACGGTTTACGGTTTCAATATCAAGGCCGTAGCGTGCCAGTGCTTCGCGGTCTATATTCACCACCATTTGCTGCAAGCCGGTAGCTTTTTCCACATAAATGTCTTGAGCGCCTTGCACTTGGGCAACCAGTTTTCCTGTTTTTTCAGCATACTCAGTTAGTTTATCAAGGTCTTCGCCGTAAATTTTAATCACCACGTCCTGCCTTGCTCCGGTCATTAGCTCGTTAAACCGCATTTGTATGGGTTGCAAAAACCCAAAACTCACCCCGGGGATGGCCTCCAGTTCCTTTGCCATTTTTTCGGCCAGTTCATCACGTGTTTCCGCACTCGTCCATTCATCGCGGTCTTTCAATACCACAATCATATCACAGGCTTCAATGGGCATAGGGTCGGTAGGTATTTCCGACGAACCAATTTTCCCTATCACTTCTTTTACTTCGGGAAACTTTGCTTTTAGTATTCCGGCGGCTTTTTGGCTCATTTCGATGGTATGGCTTAATGAAGAACCTGTGAGTACCCTTGTTTCTACTGAAAAATCGCCTTCGTCTAACGAGGGGATAAACTCACCGCCCATGTTTATAAACAGTATCAGAGCTCCTGTAAGTGCAATGACGGAGCCGGTGATAACCAGTGCTTTTCTTTTAAGGGCAAACTTGATGGCAGGACTGTATAAGCGTTGGAAAAAGTCCATCAGTTTATCGGAAAAGGTACGTTTGTTGGATACGTTTTTGCTTAGAAACAGCGCCGAAATCATGGGTACATACGTAAGAGAGAGGATGAATGCTCCCAAAATGGCAAACGATACCGTTTGTGCCATAGGGCCGAACATTTTCCCCTCGATACCTACTAAGGCAAGTATGGGTAGGTACACAATCAAGATGATGATTTCTCCGAAGGCGGCGGCATTCCGTATTTTTTTGGCTGAATGATACACCTCATCGTCCATTTCTGCTTGGGTAAGTTTGCGTTGCAGGTTTCTTACCCCCAAATGGTGCATGGTGGCTTCTACAATAATTACAGCCCCGTCCACAATCAACCCGAAGTCGATAGCACCTAAGCTCATCAAATTACCCGAAACTCCGAACAACTGCATCATGCCCACGGCAAACAACATAGCTAAGGGGATTACTGATGCTACAATTAATCCTGCACGCAGGTTGCCCAACAACAGCACCAGTACAAAAATTACTATCAACGCCCCTTCAGCAAGGTTTTTAGTTACGGTACCTATGGCGTTATCTACCAGTTTTGTACGGTCGAGGTAGGCAACAATTTTTAATCCATCGGGTAGTGTTTTTTCAATTTGGGCAATGCGTTCTTTCACCTTATCAATCACCTTTGATGAGTTGGCGCCTTTCAGCATTAATACTACCGCCCCAACCGCTTCTCCTTCATCGTTTCGGGTAAGTGCCCCGTATCGTACAGCGTGCCCCATTTGCACAGTGGCTACATTTCGTATCAATATAGGCTGGCCGCCGGGGGTGTTTTTAATCACCACTTTTTCAATATCGGTCATTGTGCCTACCAAACCTTCACTGCGTATAAACCAAGCGTTTGGGTTTTTATCAATATATGCCCCGCCAGTGTTTTGGTTGTTACGCTCCAATGCTGCAAACACTTCGTCGATGGTAATATTGGCACTCCTCAACTTATCAGGGTCAATAGCAATTTCGTATTGCTTCAATAGCCCGCCGAAACTGCTTACATCGGCCACACCTTCCACTCCTAATAATTGGCGACGTACTACCCAATCTTGTATGGTGCGCAGTTCTGTTGCATCGTATTTATCCTCAAACCCTTTTTGGGGTTGTATCGTGTATTGGAATATCTCACCCAAGCCCGTAGTTACCGGTGCCATTTCAGGTATTCCTGCGGCTGCAGGTATTTGTTGGCGGGCTAATGTGAGGCGTTGGTTTATTTGTTCCCGCGCCCAGTAAATATCTATATCATCGTTAAAAACAACCGTAACTACCGAAAGGCCGAATCGAGAAAAGGAACGCATTTCTTCAATGCCGGGTATGGTAGCCATTGTTTGTTCGATAGGGAAGGTTACCAACCTTTCAATATCTTGTGCCGCCAATGAGGGCGACGAGGTAATAATTTGTGCCTGATTGTTGGTGATGTCTGGCACGGCATCAATGGGCAGGTTCATCAGCGAAACCGTACCCCACGCTATTAACCCCAACATTAGCAGGGCAATAACCAACTTGTTTTTTATGGAATATGCAATAATCCTGTCAATCATAAAATTTTAAAAATCAAATGAATAGTGTGTCCGCACGATAGTGCAGCACCATTAAATTATGAAAGGGAAAATCAGGCTATTGGCGGAGGCCGCAATGATAATGCTGCAATGTGCCCTTTAAGAAGGGTGGGCACCAACGGCGAACAGGTATAGTTTGTGTTTTGAAGTAGCGGATTGGGGAGACAAAGCATTTTGGGCAACACAAACACTTGCAAGGCGGCAAGTATCTGCGGGGTAACGTTTTGTACTTTTACAACCTCAAAGGTTTCTAAATGGTTGGTGCCTATATCAGTGCCAAAAATTTTACTTAGCCAGTCAAAATCTTCATGGGGAGTTTCACAGGCTTCACGTGTATCCGGCTCAGGGCAATGGCAATGGGGTACCAACTGGTGCGCCAACAACAGCATTAGCCCTGTAATGGCAAGCAGGTATGTGAAACGTTTGCCCATTTTTTCATTACAAAATTAACAAAATAACAATTGGTTTACCCTATTAAACTGGTTTATTGTACATAACCAATATTTTAAAGTTTTCGATAAACGATTGATGACTTAACAAATCTGCTAACACAAATAAATTATTATTGCACGATATTAAGGTAAGAGGCAACAGTAGTGTTTATACCTTTTTTGAAAAACGACCTATTAACCTATGAGGAGATTATTTATAATTCTGGCAGCAGCGTCTGCACTGCTGTTTATCAGTTCATGTTCCTTCGAAACCTATGTTGCTCCGGCAAGTTACTTTTTCCGACCCATGGAGTACAATTTCGTGTCGAAAGACATGATAGAGGAGGGCGACCATCTTAAAGCCAAATACCCGGATGAAGATTTCTTATACCGGTCATGGCAAGTTACTTACACTTTTAATGTGGATGAAGGAAAGTTGAAAAGGGCTGACAACAATTCCACATCTAAAAAGAAGAAAAAGAATAAAAAAAATAATGATGATTTAGACGGAGGTAAGAGGTTTGAAGGGGCAAGAATTACCTACATTAATGGCATACGCACCACAAAACGTTTTGATGAAAAAACGGTAGAGCAAGTATTGAAAACTATAGATACAGATAAGTCTGACTGGGAGAAAACAGCCGTTACCATTGATGAAAAACACTTGGTAGATGTAGTTGCGCTAAATGATAACCTTACCTACGACCACGTGATATTTTATGACGGGACAACATCTGTGTCAGGTGTTGGAGGGCAGTATGCAAAAACTCCAAGCTCAAGGTTTATAGTGCCTACCGTCACTAAAAACTATGAAGATGCCGGTATTTTTCATTCGGATGAAAAATTAGCGATAATGTCTGTTCCTACTTATGTATTGGGCAACAGTGTTCAATTAGATTATAACCTAAACTACCGCGATTACCGTTACCTAACCACCGTATATTTTTCAGAAGATTATTTTGTTAAAGAGAAAATTGTATCGTTCGAAATTCCAGAAGGGTTGGATGTAGAATTGATAGAAATGAATTTTGACGGGTATGAGATTACCCGTACAGAGGGAGCACCTCCTATACCGGCAGATGATGTAGAAGATGAAGATGAGGACGATGGTGACAGTAAATCGAAGAAAAAGAAGAAAAAAACCTCAAAAAAGAAAAAGAAGAAAAAGACTAAAACCAGTTCATCAGGCAATACCAAAACCATTAACTACATAGTTAAAAATATGCCTGCTATGAAGCGCGAGCCTTATAACTATGGCCCTTCGCACAGCATTCCGCACTTGTTGGTGCTTTGCAAAAGCTACACAAACGGTACAGATACTACCAGTTTAATGCGCAATACTGATGATTTGTACTCGTGGTATAACACGCTCACCAAAAAAATGGATAACAAGCAGGAAGACATTAAGAAAACTGCTGAAAAACTGATTGCGGATAAAGCCACTGACGAGGAAAAAATATCGGCCATATTTTACTGGGTGCAGGATAACATACGCTACATAGCTTTTGAAGACGGACTTGCCGGGTTTGTACCTGATGATTGCCAAAGTGTGTTTAACAAACGCTATGGTGATTGTAAAGGGATGGCCAACCTTACCAAAGAGATGCTGAAATCAGTAGGGTATGATGCCCGCCTAACTTGGATTGGGACCGACCGTATAGCCTACGACGGAACAACGCCAAGCCTTTCAGCGGCCAACCACATGATTTGTGTGGTATATCCTGATAGTACCGATAAAAACAAACGCTATTTCTTAGATGGTACAGAGAGTTTTGTGTCGTTTGGTGATTATGCCAACCGCATACAAGGACGCAGGGTTGTGATTGAAGACGGGGAGAAATACATCGTTGACTCAGTTCCTGAGTTTGACCATTTGCACAATAAGGTGGTTAAAACAGAGAACTTCACTATTGAAAATAAATTGGTGAAGGGAACTGTAAAACGTATATATCATGGTGAAAGCAAAACCAATGTGATACGCTCTTACGACAATATGCGTCTTGATGAACGTGAACGTGCATTGCGCGGCTTTTTGAATAACAACGATTTTAACCTTTCGGTATCAGGAATGAGCCATACCGATTTTGGAGTACGTGATCAACCGTTTGAAATTTCGTACAATATAGAAGCCCGAAACCGTGTAATTGAAGACGGTAAAAAGCTGTTTGTAAATACCGATTGGGACCGTGAGTGGGCAAACTACCGAATTGATACAGCACGGTTAACGCATTACTCGTTTTTGCACAAAAAACATACGGTTAAAACTTCAACCATTGCTTTCCCTGCCGGATACAAAGTGGCTTCGTTACCTGCAGCACTTAGCATTGCCAATGAGTATTTTGAGTTTAAACTATCCTATACACAACAAGGTAATAGCATTGTTTACACCAAAGAAATATCGATGCCAAAAGGCTATTTGCACCGCGGTCAAATAAAGGCTTGGAACGAGGCCATTGATAAGCTGACAGATTTTTATGACAGCTACATTGTTTTAACCAAATAACCCCTCCAAACACTAAGTAAAATGCTGAAAAGAATACTATATACATTATTGCTGGTGCTTGCTGTTGCCGGAAATGCAGATGCCCAGTTTAACAGGAAGAGACTTCCATATACTGAACAAGAAAGAAAAGAACTGTTTAAGCAGTATATTAAACAAGATGCCTTTGATGATGAGGTTTTCGAATCGAACGATGTACCCGAAAAGTGGAAAAACGAATCGATGGTGGTGTTGGGTAGGAAAATGCATTATCAAGGCGATGTAAATCCATGGAACAACATCGGGTACTTGCATTTCTTTTTTAGAACAAAGATTAAACTACAGGATAAGTATGCCGTTGAAACCTACTCTGAATATTATTTTGATGAGGGGGATATTGTAGAAATTTTTATTCAGAAGCCTGATGGCACAAGGACTATGGTGGATTTGGATGATGCCATTGAAGTAAAAGAGAACATTCCCAATTTGTTTTTGGGGGTTAATGTAAGCATTACACGATATAAAAAACTTGCAATACCCGGCCTTGAACCCGGTGATATTATTGATGTGTACTCGTTTGATGCCATGAGGTTTAACCGTAACTATTTTCATTGGACTGACCCCTTGACAGCGTTGGTGTGGCCTTTTACATGGATTAAAGTAGGAATTTCTATTATGTATGATGGGGGTTATACAGGGTCGTTTGGGAATGCAAAATTATTACACGATGATGTGCCTGTTGCCGGACAAAAGGTGTCGTTTGATTTAGGGCGTAACTTTTACCTGAATTTTCGCTCGCTGAACGGTGCTCCAGAAATTGAGGAAGGTGACAGCAAAAAACGCAAAAGACGTTTATGGGTTTTTAAAGACGTAATGCGCGATCGGCTAAAAGAGGAAGAGTTTAGTGAACCCTTTGCCAGTCTGCCGGCTATTAAGTACGAAATTACGTTTGCCAATAACCGCGAGAAAAGGAAAACGGAAAAATTGATTGACCGCAAAAACAAACTGAAAACAGCGGTTAATGAAAAAGATATTAAAAAAATAGCCCATAAGTTTTTTAAAGAGAGTAAAGAGGCTACCGGTGATATTTATTATAAATTCTACAAAACTCAAGGTAAAAAAATAAAGGGCAACAGGGAGTTTATCGAGGCTTTTTATAATCACTATCGTACTACTAAATTATTTCAAATAGCTCGTTTTAGTAATGATGCACCGTATGATGTTGCGTTGAATAATGCAGATTTTGTGAAGTATATGGTGAAAATTTGCCGTAAACGCATGATTGATTATACGCTAATTGCGGGCGTTCCAGCGTCAGCAGGCGGTATGGATGCGTTGATGAGTAAAGAAGATTTGATATGGGGTATTAAAATGAATATTGATGGTGAGGAAGTAATTTATACAGATTGTGACTTTTATGCCCAACCCGGTGAAGTAAACCCCGCTTTTGAGGGAATTAAACTGTATGAGATTAAACCTGCATCGTCTCGTCGAAGAATTAAATTAGATGAATACAGCATTGCTGTTACTAAGCCTGCTGATAACCAATTTAAGTTTGAGATTAAAGCGGAATTTCAAGATGATTTAGATACGCTGAAAGTTGCCCGTAATACCCATCTTAAAGGAATGCCCCGATACAGGTATAAAGCCCGAACATTTTCATACGATAACTACTTTGAAAAGGTAAAAGAACAGTTTAAAATGGAAAGTATGTTTGTCAATGGTAGAGTATACGAGAAGTCTGCACTTAAGGACGATAACTTTTTGGATGAAGAAGAAGCCAGAATACAGAACGGTATCGTTGAAAGGTATAGTAAAATAGCCCAAAAGAATGCCAAAGGTGATTTACGTCGCGACTATGTTGTAGCATCGCATGATAAGTTGACTATTAAGCAAAACGGACTTGAAGTTGGACAACCCGATATAATTTTTGATGAAGAATACCGCTTAGTAGACTTGCTGGATAGCAACGGGGGTAATGTTTATATTTTAAAGATTGGTGAGTTTATTGACGGCCAGATTGAGTTGAACGATAAAGATGACCGCGAGCGTCAAGGAGATATTGTATTCCCTTATTCAAGGTCGTTTGTATACGATATAGAACTGGTAATACCCGGTGGTATGCAGGTATCAAGCATTGAAGCATTGAACCGCAATGTTGAGAATGAAACCGGAAGTTTTGTATCAACCGCCAAACTGGAAGGTTCTACCCTGAAAATACATTTGGAAAAAGTGTATAAGGGCAATTTTCATAGTAAAGATAAATGGGAAGACTTGCTGAAGTTTATTGACGAGGCAGTTGATTTCCGTAGTGTTAAACTTATTTTAAGCAAATAACCCAATGAAGAAGTATATCGTATTTTTTGGATTAGTTTTTCTGTGTTTCGTTTCAAAAGGCCAAACTTTTATTCAAGGTGGTTTATTGGTTAAAGGAATTGAGGCTTCATTTGGAAGAGATGACCAATCTGTAAAAGGTGGTTTGGGTGTTGATTTTCAAATCGGGAAGTTTATTAACGAAAAGAAAATGAGGTCTTTTACAATCAATTATAGATTTGGCCGTAAACATTCTCCTGAGAATGATAAAGTGTTTGTTTATGACCCAAATACCTCATTAAGTACTGAATACAATATAAAACGGACAGCAACAAGCTCGGTACTTTCTCTAGGTTATGAGCGAAAAAGTTGTTTTGCAAATACTGAATTTGATGATGTTTGGCAGTACTATAATATAATTAGTTATTCACTCTCTTTGACAACTGTAAAAGAAGAAATAGATAATTCTGTAAAACTACCAACGAGCTACGAATACGATTATCAAGGTACGCACTTTGGTTTGCTTGATGTTACCGCAGGATTTGGTATGGCCAGGAAATTTAATATGAACTCTTATGCCTTTGCTGAGGCAAGATTATTCTTTCCGCTAATAGACCAAGGTGATTTTTACCCGGGAGCGGGCATGCGTTTTAATCTTGGAGTAAGGCACTTTATAAATTAATACTTTGGGGCTTTAGTATTTGCGGTTTCTTTGCATCTTTGCAAAAAGCATGAAAGATTTTATTACCTGGCTGATGCGCAATGTGCCACGGCCCGTATTGATTAGGTTTAGCTACGTTTTTAACAAATTCTCGCCCCTTTTTTTAAAGGGTGATAAAGTACAATGCCCCGTTTGCGAAGGTAATTTTAAGTACCTTTTACCCTACGGTGCCGTTAAACGCCGCGATAATGTGTTGTGCCCCAAGTGCCTTTCGTTGGAGAGGCATAGATTGTTGTGGCTGTTCTTAAACCAAAAGACAAATTTCTTTACCGATAAGATTAACTTGTTGCACATTGCCCCTGAGCAATGCTTTTACTCACGCTTCCGCAAACAGGCTAACTTAAACTACCTTACTGCTGATTTAAACTCGCCGTTGGCGGATGTAAAAATGGACATCCACAAAATGCCGTTTGAGGATAATCGTTTTGATGCAGTGCTATGTAACCACGTGTTAGAGCACGTTGACGACAGCCATAAATCAATGACTGAAATATACCGTGTATTGAAACCCGGCGGATGGGCAGTGATGCAGGTGCCTTTGGACACTACAAGGGCAACCACTTACGAAGACCCAAGCATAACCAGCCCCGAAGACCGCGAAAAACATTACTGGCAAAAGGATCACGTTCGTTTGTTTGGGTTGGATTACCCTGATAAGCTTGCTGCTGCCGGATTTACTGTAATTCCTGTAGATTTAACTGCCGAGTTGCCCGCTGAGATGGTTGAGAAATACCGACTATCAAAAGGCGAGGTGATTTATTGGTGCAAGAAATAGTATTGATTGTTTAAATACATCAAAAAAGGGCCTTAAAGGCCCTTTTTTGATGATAGGGTATATAGTACCCGCTTTTTAAAGCTGCGGTGCTTTGTATAGTTCGTATGGGCATCGTAGTCCAATACCATTTTTTCTAAATCTTGCCCGTCAGGACAAAGCAGTTGGTAAATTCTGCCCCAACCGATAAATCCGCCCACATTACGGTCATCAATAAAGCAATCTACATTTAGTTTGCGCGGTGTTGATGCATCAAATACCTCTCCTTCATAATTGGCATTTACGGCGTCAAATTCAATACCGTTTTTGCGGCAAAACTCCACCGCATCGTCCAATTCACGGCCTATTCTAAATGTCCATAAAATCAATTGATGACCTTTCTTTTTCAGTGCATCCAATGTAGCAAAGGCAAACAACATCTCTTCGCCAATGGCAGGGTACTTGTTTTCTACTATCGTTCCGTCAAAATCTACGGCTATCTTCATGCTAGTCAGTTTTAAGTTTTCTGTTTACAGTTTTGAGTTATGGTAAACCAAAAGGCAGTAAACTATTTTTCAAGCCATGTTTTAAAGTTGGCAACAGTTTCTACAGTTTCATCCCATTTACCTGCAAAGTTTATAGCACGGTCGTCAATAAACAAATCGGCCATAGGTTTGCCAAACGTCCATATTTTATCGTACGGGATATCATATTTGGCCATGTATTCTTTTATCTGTTGTTCTTGGTATTTCTCATCCTTACCGTCGCCGCTTTTCTTAAATATCTTATTGGTGCGGGTGGTAAAAATGTAAATATAATGGCCGTTTTCTTTCAGCTTCTTCAACGCCTCTGAGGCACCGGGCACCGGAGGGTCGTACAACTCACCGTCTTGGTAGCCTTTACTGTATCCGTGTATTACGCCGTCAAAATCAATCGCTATTTTCATGTCAGTTTTTAAGTTTTCCGTATTAGTTGTATGTCTTATTTGCTGCGGGTCATTTCTATCAGTTTGTCAATGGCCATTTTGGCGTTTGCGAGCACTTCCTTTATGCTCACCTCCATCATGTAGCAAGGTGCAGAAATAAGTTTATTTTCTTCATCCACCAAAATTTCGTTGATAGTTTTCATTTGGGGTTGAGCACCCATCACTGCCAATCCCTCGCTGTCAGCTTTGATGTCGTAAGGTGATGGGTCTTTATCAGTACCCAATGTAAGCTTGGGATGAATATTACTACCCTCTAACGCTTTTGCCAATACAACGGGCGATACGCACAGTGCTGCAATAGGTTTACCGGCTTGTATCATGCGGATTAAAAAATCTTTAATTGCTGGATTAATAGGGCCTTCGGGTCCTTTAAATGCCCATTGGGTAAAGTTTTTTGCAGCACCAAAGCCACCGGGCATCACCAAACCATCGATTTCATTGATATCAAACCCTTCAATATCTTTTATATTTCCACGAGCTATGCGAGCAGCTTCAATCAAAATATTGCGTGTTTCAGGCATTTCCTGTCCGTTGGTGTGGTTGATAACGTGGTGCTGGTTGTAGTTGGGGGCAAGGCATATCCATTCAGCTCCTGCCTCGTCTATTGCTAAAAGGCTAAGCACGGCCTCGTGTATTTCAGAACCGTCGTAAACACCATTACCGGAAAGCAGAACTCCAATTTTCATAAAAATACTGTAAAGTTTATATAGCCAAATATAAGGGGCTTACGGCTGAGTTGCAAACCCCATTTGTGATGCAGCAGTGCAACTAACATACAGTATGGTTTTATTTATTATACTTGCTAAAAGTAAAAAATTTAAATATATGTCAACTGCAATTAAACTAAACTTAATTAATCGGTCAAACGACCAAAACAACTCTGAAATCGTAATTTTTTCTAAAAATGTTGCTACGGATGTAGAGGAAACCGCGATTGCTTGGACGGTGGTTAAATACTTAGGCCAAGGTGCTCACCACCCTTTTACCTATCCAATGGATAGCGCTGCAAGTGCTGTTGACAGCTATGGTAATTATTTGCCGCAACTTATGGCCAATCCCGGTGAAGCGTTTCATGTTATAAGGGATACTTCGGGTGATGTAATTGCAAAGTTTGGCGAAGCCACAAGTCAGAATGAAATACAAGTTCGTAATGATTTACCCCAAGGGGCAATTGACGCATTGATTTACAAAGACGGTAAGTTATTTACTCAAAAAACGGGTGTTGCTCCGGGACAAATGGCTGTTTTTGAATTTAAGCCAACGATTTGGATTGGTGTGGTTTCTGAAGTTGAGCAAGGTCAGGTGATGGATGCGGCAATAATTAGTACTGTTAATACTGAATTATCTTTGTTGGGTATAGCCTCTGCTGATATTATAATGACTGGGGGTGGTCCGGGTAGATCTGCTACTCCATTTTCGTTTACTTTGGAGAATGTGGTGATGGCGTAATTGTTATTTGATAATATAAGTTACATAGTGGTACTTTATAATTTGTTATTATTGTTTAGAATTTATAAACACTAATCAATATGTCAGCACAGCAAACCCAACTAACATTTATTAACCAATCCAACGATCAGAATAATTCTAAAGTAGTGATCTTTCAGGCGGTGAACCCGTTTGAAAACGAAATGGCGCAGCCGCTGCATACCATTACTGATTTTGCGCCGGGTGAGGAACGAACAGTTGGGATTGGGACAACAGGTTATGCAGTGCAGGTATATGCTACGGGCAACGGAAACGGTTCTGATATGGTGCCTGTAACGGCTGGTCAGGCATACAAGGTGGAGGGCGGTCCATATACGCACATTGCAATTGTATCAAACGGTGCAGCAAAATATGCTGCCATGGTGGAGCTATTAAACGATATGCAAGAGGAAATGACTGTGGATGTTTTTAATAACGGTAATAATGTGGGGATGGCGGGTGCGCAACCAGGTGGGACTGCTCTCTTAAGTGTTGGGCAAATACATGTGGGGGTTGCTTCACAAGGAGAGTTTACACCTATTGACATCAGCAATATTTCATCTGGTAATGTGGTAATGGAAGGTGGCAACGGGTTGCCTTATACCTTTAAATTGGTGAGTGCTGATGCAAAACTCACAAGTCCTCCTTCTGGGGCAGGAATGTGATTTTTTTAGCCGTTATCAGGTTAGCTTTTCGCAGTTTATTATACTTGTTAGAGGTAGTTTTACTTTTGGTTTATTAAGTAACCACGGAAGCACTCAACGAAAATTTTTAGCGATTTTCAAAAAAAAATGTATAATTGAATAGTTGAAAAGTAATTTGTTCAGGCAATTACATTGACAACGGATATAACAATTTATTAACCTATAAATAATAACAACTAAAACAATTGACAATGGACGCACAAAAAGTTGACATGTACATGATGACGAACTCTAAGTTTTTTGAAAGTCATCAAGTTAATCAAATCAGGGAAAGGCTTTTAAATGTAGATGAATCTAAGTGGGGTATGATACAATCTCTTTCGTTAAAAGATCCTCAAACCAGTTTAATCGTTTCAATTTTGGCCGGGACTTTGGGTATTGACAGGTTTATGATTGGCGATACCGGTTTGGGAGTAGGTAAATTGCTTACCTGCGGCGGTTTAGGCGTGTGGGCAATTATTGATATTTTTATGATACAAGCAGCCACTCGTGAGAAAAACTTTCAAACACTTCAACAATTATTATACTAAGTGTTTGTGCACAAAAGTAGCTTATACCTGCTTTTGGCCATAGCTTGTTTGGCAGGTTATATTTGGGTGTTTATTAATTACGATGCCAATGGGGTTACTGCAACCCACAGCGTTTGTTTAATTAAGAATACAACAAATATACCTTGCCCTTCATGCGGTTCTACCCGCTCGGTGGTATCGCTTGTAAATGGTGATTTAAAGGGGGCAATAACCCATAATCCGTTGGGAATATTTTTAGTATTAATTCTATTAATTACTCCTTTCTGGCTGCTATACGATGTGGCTTTCCAAAAAGATTCATTATTCAAATTTTATAGAAAATTTGAGGTTGTGTTACAACAAAAGCATGTGGCCATACCTGCAATTGCAATGGTGATGGCAAACTGGGCGTGGAATATCTACAAGGGGTTATAATTCCTCTTTCAAAAATAAACCTGTAAAGCTTTCTTTTACTTTTACGATTTGTTCGGGAGTTCCGGTGGCTACAATTTGTCCGCCACGGTGTCCGCCTTCGGGGCCAAGGTCAATAATGTGGTCGGCAACCTTTATTACATCCAAATTGTGTTCAATTACCAACACGGTATTGCCGCGTGCCACCAGTTTGTTCAAAACGTCAAGCAAAATGCGCACGTCTTCAAAATGGAGCCCTGTTGTTGGTTCATCCAAAATGTAGAAGGTATTACCCGTGTCTTTTTTGCTAAGCTCGGTAGCCAGTTTCACACGCTGTGCTTCGCCGCCGCTAAGGGTGGTGCTGCTTTGTCCAAGGGTAACGTAGCCTAAGCCTACATCCTTCATAGTTTGTATTTTGCGAAGAATGAAGGGAACACCTTCAAAAAACTCGCAGGCTTGCTCAATGCTCATGTCCAGCACATCGCTGATGGATTTACTACGGTAGCGCACTTCCAATGTTTCGCGGTTGTAGCGTCGGCCGTTGCATTCTTCGCACTGCACGTACACATCGGGGAGGAAGTTCATTTCAATCAAACGCATACCGCCGCCTTTGCAGGTTTCGCACCTGCCACCTTTTACGTTAAAGCTGAATCGACCGGGTTTGTAGCCGCGTATTTTCGCTTCGGGCAGTTGAGTAAACAGGTTGCGGATGTCTTGAAAAACGCCCACGTACGTTGCAGGGTTGCTGCGTGGGGTACGCCCGATGGGGCTTTGGTCTATCTCAATCACCTTATCCAAATGCTCCAAACCTTTGATGCTTTTGTAGGGCAATGGTTTTTGGTGCGAGCCGTAGAAATGTTGTTTTAATATGGGGTAAAGGGTTTCGGTAATCAGGCTGGATTTTCCGCCGCCCGAAACACCCGTTACGCAAATAAATGTACCGAGGGGGAAATCAACGTCAATACCTTTCAGGTTGTTGCCCGTAGCGCCTTTAAGCACCAGTTTATTACCGTTGCCTTTGCTGCGGGTTTTGGGGACTTCAATCGACCGCTCACCGCTGATGTATTGGGCGGTAACACTGTTTTGCTTTTTAAACTCTTCGTAAGTGCCTTGTGCCACGATTTTACCGCCGTGTATGCCCGCGCCGGGGCCTACGTCTAACACGTAATCAGCGTTGATAATCATGTCTTTATCGTGTTCTACCACAATTACGCTGTTGCCAATATCGCGCAGGTTTTTCAGCGAGTTGATGAGCTTCACGTTGTCGCGTTGGTGCAAACCGATACTCGGCTCATCTAAAATGTATAATACGCCAGTTAATTGCGAGCCTATCTGCGTGGCCAAACGGATGCGTTGGGCTTCGCCACCGCTGAGTATTTTGCTGGGACTGTTTAGGGTGAGGTAATCCAACCCCACGTCCAGCAAAAAGTCGATGCGGCTGCGTATTTCCTTTAAAATTTCGGTAGCAATAATGTTTTGGCGGTCGGTAAGGCGGGTTTCAATCCCTTCAAACCATTCTTTCAGTCCGCCGATGTTTAGCATGGCCAGTTCTGAAATGTTTTTCCCGTCGAGAATAAAGTGTAATGATTCTTTGCGCAGCCTTGCGCCGTTGCAGGCAGGGCAGGTGCTTTCGGTCATAAACTCCTCAGCCCAGCGGTACAATGCATCGTACGATTTCTCCTGATAATGGCGGCTAAGCATGGGGATAATGCCCTCAAACGTGCTTTGGTAGGTTTGTTTTGCTCCACTGCTAAACTCGTAAGGCACATCAAACTTTTCGTCGCTGCCGTGCAGGATAATATTCAAGGCTTCTTGCGGTATTTTGTTGATGGAATCGGCAAGGCTGAATTTGTATTTTTTGGCTACCGCACGCAGTTGTTGAAACGTCCAGTTTTCCTTCAATTCGCCCAAGGGGGCTATACCGCCGCGGTTGATGCTGACGGTAGGGTCGGGGATGATGAAGTTAATATCTACTTCGGTAATGGAGCCTAAGCCCTCGCAGGTGGGGCAATATCCGTAGGGGCTGTTGAACGAGAAACTGTTGGGTTGCGGTTCGTCGTAAGAGATGCCCGACGCAGGATCCATCAGGTATTTGCTAAAGTGGTAGTATTTTTCGTTTTCCACGTCAAACACCAGCACCAACCCTTTGCCGGCTTTCATGCCTGCTTGTAAACTTTGTGAGATACGGAACGCCGATTTATCGTCGGGTTCAAGGCGGTCTATCACCACCTCAATATCGTGTATTTTGTAGCGGTCAAGCTGCATTTTGGCGGCAATCTCCATAATCTCGCCGTCAACACGCACCTTGGTATAACCTTGCTTGCGCAGTTGCTCAAACAACTCGCGGTAATGCCCTTTTCTGCCTTTTACTATGGGAGCCAGCAACAGTATTTTTTGCCCGCGAAACTGCTCCAGTATGCGGTCTTTTATTTGGTCTTCGCTAAAGCGCACCATTTTCTCTCCCGTTTCGTAGCTATAGGCTTCGGCTACGCGGGCGTACAACAGTCGCAAAAAGTCGTAAATTTCAGTAATGGTGCCCACCGTACTGCGCGGGTTGCGGCTTACGGTTTTTTGCTCAATGGAGATAACGGGGCTAAGGCCGTTAATCTTGTCCACGTCGGGGCGTTCCATATCGCCGATGAACTGGCGGGCATACGCGCTAAAACTCTCCATGTAGCGGCGTTGTCCTTCTGCATAAATGGTATCAAAGGCCAGCGACGATTTGCCGCTGCCACTAAGGCCGGTAACCACCACCAATTGGTTGCGGGGTATGGTAACGTCTATATTCTTGAGATTGTGCTCGCGGGCGCCTATCACCTCCAGCACACCTTCTTCTACAATGGGGTTTGCGGTACTCATTTTAAATGAAACCGCAAAGGTAGGCAAAGTGTTTTGGGTTTGGGTGAATGGGGTTTGAACTTATGGTAATGAGTTGACGTTTTGTGTGTATGTTTGAGATAATGCGAGCAATAGGTTGGTATGCTTTTCTTTTACTTCTTTTTTCGTGTGGTGATAATAAACCCATAGAAAAAGCGAAAGTTGAGGTGATAAAATTTCCGAAAATTAAAGGGTTGCCCGATTATGGCCAGGTCTTTTTGGAAACTGACAGTATGTTGCCTTCTCAATCGTTTAGCCGAATTTTAACTATTGGTAGTTTTGATTCGGCGGTGGTGCCTGTTATTGAAAACGATAGCGTATTTAAGCATTATTTTTTTGAAATGCCTGTAAGGGGTAGTGAAGAAACAACTCCGTTTGAGATTTTGGTGGATAAAACCCAAACTACAAGCATCCTTAATCCTGACTATTTGAATACACAAACGGAGGTAGAAAGGCAGAATAAAAAGATGTTTTGCAAGGCATATCCTGTGTTTGTAGTGAATAAATGGGATAGTACACAAAATATTGAAGCGTTGTATCAAGATTTAGTGTTGTTGCAAGAAGCCTTGAGTCCCGATGGGAAATGGATGCCTATTGAATATTCATTATACGATATGTGCGGCAATAGTTATTTTACTTATTGGATACCTGCTAACCATTTTGTTTTGACAAGAATACCTGCTTATAAAGGGGCTTACAAAACATTGTTGCGGATAAAACTGAAATCAGCAAGTAGGGTATATTATTCTAAGCCCTATAGCGGGTCTATTAATTTATCGCAATTGGATACGACTGAGGATGCTAATGGCGGGTTGTTTTGAGGGATAATTTTTTTCAATAAACCGTAAGGGTAGGAAAAGTGTTTTTGGGGGCGGGCGGGGTTTAGAAAACCATTGAGGTGAAAGAAACTTAACAATACGAATGTAAAAAGTATCTAAAAATATTGATAGAATTTGCAGGCATTATTTTTTTAATATTTTATGAAGAGTAAGGGAAAAACCATCTCAAAGATATCCGTTTAATTGAAAATTTCCCGTAATTTTCCGTATTATCATTTCAATTTCTTCCATATTTGTAGTGTGTTTAAATTCAACTCTTAGTCCATTTATTTTTCTCCCGTTATTTGTAACTATGTATCCAAAAGCTATGTTGGTAAATTTACTTTCAATACCTATAAATAAAAATTTTTCAAAAGTGGAATTATGTATTTTTTGTTTAAAAATAATTTTAGCACCTGTATCCTCAACAAATTGGAAATCATTATTTTCAAAATAATTTACAAATTCAGGAAATACAGCTAAAAGACCGCCTTTAGAAATGTTTTGAGCTTGAATCTTTTTACTATCCTTGTTGAATTTCCATATTATATATAAGATAGAAATTAATATTATAAGTAGCCAGTTCATTATCGGTTAATTATTTTAATTATCTTATCAAGTAGTTTATCTTTAATAAACTTGTTAGCCATTGGCTTATTTTTTAATATTTTAGCTATAGTTGGTGAAGTATAGTAATAAAGCTTAGTAAATAATCTTCCTAACTTTGATTTTGCGAGAACATTATCACGATAATATTTTAATGCGATAACTTCGGGTGCTAATTCACTTCCATAACAAACTGTTGCAATGTAACATCCACCAGGTTTTCTTTGGGGTGCAGGTTTACCAAAGACTTCTTCATAATCTTCATCATCCTCCTTACGCATAATTTGATAACCTTCATGAGAAACATAAATACTCCTGTGTCGCATGTATGTCCACTTTGGAAAAGATTTGTCAATTAATTGACCGGTATATGGGCATCTACCTCTATTTACTAATCCTTTTTCATCTAAAAAAGTAAATATGGCAAGTGGCATTACAACATAATTTTGTAAAAATTTTGTTAGTGTTTCAAAGTGTTGAGGGGAAAAGTCTTTTGTTTCTTCAAAATCTTTCATTTTTATCCCTACCTCGTTTAAAGCATCGCAGATATCTTGAACATATTTTTTTGTGTATTCTGAATATTCTCTCATAACAAACAATTGAATTTCAAAAATATGTTTTTATGAAATATAGTTCAATAAATTTGTTGTATTCCAACCGCTAGCGCAAGCGTCCTGTTTGTGCCATGTATTGATTTGACCGCTTCGGCTCTTTTACCCTCACCCAAATAATGGTGCAGGTGCAAGTACTCCACATTTCTCTCTCCAATGGCGAGGGACGCAGTGCTGTAAAGTTGGCAAAGAATACATTCAGAGTGAGGAAAATAGTGGCTGCTGTTGTAAAACGCCCTTTTTCCCTTATGTGTAACCGTTTTTCGACCACCCCCAACCCCTCCTTTTCCACCCTCACAAGGCTATTGCAAGGAGGGGAGCTGCGCGCGGGCCGTTGCAAACCGTACGATGAGGAAAAAAACAGGAGTATGTTGGGTTTGCGGGCTGGCACGTCCTGAGCTTGTCGAAGGGTGCGGTGGGTGCAGGACACCTCTTTTACCCTCCCTTTTTTATGTAAACATTATTTAGGACTTGACATTAAGGGAAGGCGACAGTTTGAACGTCGGGTTGGTGAGTAATCGGGTAGGGGTCTTATTCCTGCGACAGGTACAAAGACCTGCCGCTATGGATAGAGTGCCCAACTTTCTATCAATAGCATCGGGATTTATTCCCGATGGTTAGGGAGTGGTATAAACAAGAGATTCCTAATCAAGTTGGGAATGACGCAGTGCTGTAAAGTCGGCAAAGAATACATTCAGAGCGAGGGATTTCCAATTAGTAGGTATCGCCGTTCTTTGAGCTTTTGCCTTGCTTTTGTGTGCAACCCTTGCGGCTGTTGTAACATAAATAACACGATAACTCGGTAACAGGATAACACCGATAGTAAAACTGTCCCACTTTGTCCCACGTGTTTGGGACAGCTAACTCGTTGTAGTTGTTGGGCTTGAGAGGGGGGTACACATGTCCCGGTTGTCCCACCTAAAATGATTAATGGGTTTCATTTTGGAAAGAACCGTTCAGGGAATGCGGCAATTTTCAGGGGGTGTTTTCACGCCGGGTGGTACGTTGTAAACGGTTGCAAATTTGGGCTATTCAACGCTAACGCGCTGCTAATGGTCTGTTTACCTTTGTGTTGTTGTTTGTATTTAACTCATAAAAATGGGTTTGTTTTAGTGTGCCGCTAATAAGATAATTATACCGCCATTAAAATAAAATCACTTAGTAAAGGGGTAGCGTATCGGTAATATTGAATACACAAACGGCACAATAAACAGATAAACCGGATGAAAAACAGAGTTATACAATTGGTATTTGCAGCGTTGGTTGTTTTTGCCGCTTCGTGCAGCAAGGCCGATGAAACTGTTGCGCCGGTTGAAACTTCTGCTAAAACTACTTGGATTACATACACCCACACAGTTGCCGATGAACACGGCCATATTCCTTATTCGGTTGAATATGTTGACCAAAAGGGAATTAAAAAGCTGGTGGATTTAACAGGTAGTTTCACCGTAAGGGTTCCTGTTATGAGGTTTGATTCAGCCGGTGTAAGCTACATTCGCACCGCTTTCACTTTTAAAACCAGTGCATCAGACGGTGAGGAAGCTCCGCTAATCAACTCAGCCGTTAAAATAAAAGGGGATAATGGTTTTGTAGTTGCCGAAACTTATCTGAGCAGCAACGGCTGCGGAAACAACCACCGCACGGTGAGCGAAACCCGTCCGTTATCAGTATTGCAGGTTAAGTTTTAATCTTTGCCTAACGGTTCATCGGGCTATTTTCGCATTTCACACCATCGCTTAACAAACCGAGAGCATTTTACATTTAACTTTGTGTTGAATGATTAAAAGGTTTCTTTTTTTCTGTTTACTACTATCAGCGGGTTTGGCTACGTTTGGGCAAAAAACCAGAGTGGGGCTTTGCTTGAGCGGTGGTGGCGCCAAGGGGCTTGCCCATATTGGCTTGTTAAAGGTAATTGATAGTGCAGGCATTAAAGTTGATTATATAACCGGCACCAGTATGGGGGCGGTTTTGGGGGGGATGTATGCCATTGGCTATAGCGGCAATGATATTGAGAAAATTGCCCGCGATGCTAATTGGCGGTTGTTGCTAAGCAACGATGTGCCGATGACGGAGATTAATGTGGAGGAGAAGGATGAGTTTGACAGGTACCTTGCCGAATTGCCGATGAAGGGTTTAAAACCGGGGCTTCCGTTAGGAGCTATTGAGGGTCAGGAGTTGAATAAAATGTTGGGCGATCTTACTTTTCCGGTGCATCAGATTTCGCATTTCGATTCGTTACCCATACCGTTCAGGTGTATAGGGGCTGATATTTTAACGGGTGAGGCGGTGGTGCTTTCTAAAGGCTACCTGCCTACGGCTATGCGAGCCAGTATGGCTATCCCATCAGTGTTTACTCCGGTGAAATGGCAGGGGCATCTGTTGGTTGATGGTGGACTGGTACGTAATTTTCCTGTTACCGATTTAAAAGAAATGGGCGCTGATATTGTTATTGGCGGGTACACAGGGGGGCGCTTGTTTACTGAGGAGGAGTTGACTTCGCCCATAAAATTGCTTTATCAATCGGCCAGTTTTAATCGTGTGGCGGATAGTGAAATGCAGAAAAGTTTGTGTGATTTATTGGCTGATTACGATGTTCAGTTACAGGAGTATTCAGCAGCATCGTTTTCTAAGATTGATTCAATAATTGATATTGGTTATCGCATCGCATTGCAATTGCTGCCTGATTTAAAAAGGCTTGCTGATTCATTGAAGATGGCGGGTAATACAAATCATCAACCTTTAAAACGCTACTACGGCCACGAGGTGTGCCTAAACCGTATTATTCTTGATGGGGCTTGCGAAGAAAGCAGGCAGCTGGTGCTGGGTAAAATGGAGCTTGCAGAAAATACTACTTACAGTGTTTCGCAAATAAATGAGGCAATACAACGGGTGTATGGCACCCGTTTTTTTGATAAAGTATATTACACGTTTGAGAATAATGATTTTGGCAACGATTTAGTAGTGCACATAAAAGAAAGCAGGCGGGCAGCAATAAAGTTTGCTTTACACTATGATAACGAACAAGCTGCGGGTATTATACTGAATTTAACCGCCCGAAATGTGCTGGGCAGTGGTAGTCGTGCTTTGGCTACTTTTGATATATCAGAGTATCCCAAATTTCGTATAAATTATCAAAAATTTATTGATAGTCAGCAAAAGCTTTGGCTGCATGGCGGGTATCATTACGAGTTTATTCCATACAGGTTATATAATAAAGGAAGGTTACAAGAAGAGCTTACCAATAGTTATAATAATATGTATGCGGGTATAAATTATACCCTCACCAAAAATAGCTATTTAGGCGCCGAAATAAATAATGAATGGAGTTTTACAAGAACAAAAATATATCCTGAGGATAGGTCTACCCCCGATAGCGGAGATTTTAGAAGTTTAAATGCTCGTGAATGGGCTATAGGTTTTAAATATTTTTCAAACACATTAAACAGGTTTTTATTTCCAACCCGGGGTAATAGGGTAAAACTGCTGTTAAAAGTAATACCCGGCCATACAAGCATTAATAACTTCTACACTATTGATAGTGCGTATCCTACAAATAATGTTGATGTATCGTTGCCTATTTCACCCGCTATCCGGTTTTCAGCATCAATAATGAATGTGTCAAAGGTTAATAAAAGAATATCGTGGATAAACAGTGTTTTTTTGGGTTTGGTGTATGACATCAGGATAAAAAATCAAAACGATGTGCCTTATTCAGCAGGAGCGTTGCCCGGATTATTTTTTGCAGGTGGAGTTCAGCCTCGGCAGCGAGATAATCTCGTTTCTTTTTTAGGCTATAGAGAAACCGAATTGGTAGCGGCTCAAATGTTAGTTTGGCAGGGAGGGCTCCAAACAGAGTTGCTGGATAAACTTTTTATTACTCCGGGGATATCATTCTTAGCAGCAGGTGGCGATATAACTAAGTATGTTGAAAATCTTGCCAACTTCAACCTCAATTATCAGGATTTTAGCAAGGGAGCAACGCACGCCGTTGGGTATGGTATAACATTTGCCTATAATTGGTTTGGCGGGCCGGTTAGCCTTACAGTTTACCGGGCTACCGGAGTTGATGTAATTAGGGGGTATTTTACCTATGGCTATAAATTTTAATACATGAAACTTTTACAGGTTTTTATGGTTATTACTCTATTAGCAGGTTTTGCGGCCTGTAATACATCAGTAACAACTAATACCAAGGATATGAGGGATATGCAATCTAAACTGAAAGAGAAACAATCCGACAGTACTGCGCAAACTATTGTTAAGACTGAACAGGAGTGGAAAGAGCAACTGACCGCTGAACAATATTACATTTTAAGGGAAAAGGGTACCGAAAGAGCATTTACAGGCAAGTATTTGCTAAATAAAGACGAAGGTGTTTATAAGTGCGCTGCCTGTGGCAACCCCTTGTTTAAAAGCGACCAAAAATTTGATAGCCATTGCGGCTGGCCAAGTTTTGACGACCAAATTGAAGGTGCAGTGAAAACCGAGCGCGATACTTCGCACGGGATGGTGCGTACTGAGATAATGTGCGCTCGTTGCGGTGGGCATTTAGGGCATGTGTTTGATGACGGGCCTACAAACACTGGCTTACGTTACTGTGTAAACTCAGTATCGATTGATTTTGAGAAAGATACTTTAGCAAAGTAGGTGTCGTTTCAATACCTATAATGCTCATTCATAAAACAATAGTGCTACAATCAATAATATTAGCTATCTTTGCGGCCTAATTTTCATAGCTTAGAGATAGGCTAAATATTTTCTTTATACAATAATTAATGAGTACATCTTTTGCGCAACTTGGGTTGCGCACCGAAATTGTGGATGCCATTACTGTAATGGGTTTTGAAAACCCTACAGAAATCCAAAACATGGTAATTCCCATCCTGTTGTCCCGCCCTACCGACTTGGTAGGCCTTGCCCAAACAGGTACAGGCAAAACTGCAGCATTTGGGCTGCCTATGCTTCACCTGCTTGATTTTTCTAAAAAACACATACAGGGGCTTATTTTATGCCCCACCCGCGAACTTTGTTTGCAAATCCAAAAAGACCTTTACAATTTTTCAAAACAATTACCCGGTACCAGCATTGTTGCTGTGTATGGTGGTGCAAGCATCGAAAACCAAATCCGTGATTTAAAACGCGGTTGCCAAATTGTAGTTGCTACTCCCGGTCGTTTGATTGACATGATGCAACGTAGGGCTATCAACCTCTCAAGCGTTGATTACTTGGTATTGGATGAGGCTGATGAAATGCTGAATATGGGTTTCAAAGAAGACATTGACGCCATATTAGAAGCCACCCCCGAAACCAAACATACTTGGTTGTTTAGCGCTACTATGCCTGCCGAAGTTCGTAGGATAGCATCAGGGTATATGAACAAGCCTGAAGAAATTCAAGTAGGTTCTAAAAACACCGCCAATGTTAATATTGAGCACGTGTATTACCTAACCATGGCTCGCAATAAATACGCGGCACTTAAACGGATTGTCGATTTTTCACCTGATATCTACGGTATCATTTTTACTCGTACCAAAATTGAAGCTCAAGATATTACCGAGCATTTGATGAAAGACGGTTACAATGCCGATGCTTTGCATGGTGACTTATCACAGGCGCAACGCGAAAAGGTAATGGCTCGCTACCGTTCACGCAACTTGCAACTGTTGGTTGCAACGGATGTTGCCGCCCGTGGTATAGATGTTAATGATATCAGCCACGTAATCAACTACTCTTTGCCTGATGAGTTAGAGGTATATACCCACCGTAGCGGACGTACAGCTCGCGCCGGTAAAAAAGGTATCTCAATATCAATCATTAACAGCAAAGAAACCGGTAAAATACGTCAGCTTGAAAAAGCAACTGGTGCCAAGTTTAAAAAGCAAGACATTCCGAACGGAAAAGAAATCTGCGAAAAGCAACTGTTTAAAATTATACAAGAAGTGCATGATGTAGAGGTGAATGCCGCTGAAATTGAGCCTTTCTTGCCTGTAATTTACAAACGACTTGCAGATTTGGATAAAGAAGAACTGATTAAGCGTTTTGCTTCGCTTGAGTTTAACCGTTTCTTAGAATATTACCGTAATTCTCCTGATTTGAACATTGATGCCGACTCTGGCTCGTACAAAGCAGGTGGTAGTTTCGCTCGTTTCTTCATCAGCATTGGTGAAAAAGACGGTGTTGATAAAACAGGTCTTCTTAAATTCTTGAACAAACAAGGATTGGGTAACTACAAAATTGGTCGTATCAATATCAAGTTCACATATTCATTTTTTGAAATTGATGAAAGCGGTATAAGCGAGGTACAAGAACGATTGAATGGAGTAATCTTTGGAAACCGCGAAATTCGTGTTGAATTAGAAACCGGTAATTCAGGTGGCGGAGGTGATAGAGGTGACCGTGGCGATCGTGGTGGTCGTGAGCGTTCATCATCGGGCCCTCGCAGTTATGGTTCACGCGAAGGCGGTTCACCCCGTGGTGGAGGAAACTCTCGCAACTATGGCGGTGGCGGCGGTGGCCGTGAAAGAGGCAATGACCGTGATAGGGGAGGCGACCGTGGCACTCGCAAACCATCATCAAAGGGTAAAGGCCCTCGCAGCTACGATTTTTAAAAGTCAAAACAATACTTAAATATGAGCCGCAGTGTAATACACTGCGGCTTTTTTGTTGTTGCATTTGAGGGTTAAAGCTACTTTTGTTGTTTAAATTAATACAAAACAACAGTGATGGAACGTTATTATAAAATAGTTGAAGAGGCTTTGCAAGTGATAGGTGTTGACCCAGAACACGCGCGCAACGCCGAAGAAGGACAGTGGTCGATTTTTAGGGATGAGATAGAAGTATTTGTGGATTTATGGAGCAGCGGCAAAGAACCCCAATGGAACTATTATTTTAAAGAAGAAGATATACCCTTTTTACAGGTAATTGCTCCAATAACCACATTACCGGTTTTTAATCTTGATGAGTTTTATGAAGAACTGCTTGAAATAAACCGTCACCTTTTTTATGCAACTTTTGTAGTGAATAAAGAACAAAATATGCTGGCTGTTAAATACCGTTCGGTAGGCCTTGAGTTGGATGTTGATGAAGCTACTCAAGCCATTGAGAGCGTTAGCTACTATGCTGAGTATTTTCAGCCGCGTCTGATACAAAAATTCAGGGTGCAACCTGTTTAGTTTAAAAATCACCCAACCTTTTGCAACCTTTTTTCGTCACCCTTCATCTTTCCCATCAAACGCCTTTTAAACACATCGAATGACAGTTAGAGAAGAGGAAATAGTAGCCGGTTGTTTGAAAGGAGACCCAAAGTACCAAAAAGCTCTTTATAGCCAGTATTCAAAAAAGATGTACGGTGTTTGTTTACGCTACGCATCAGACCCTGAAGCCGCGCGCGACTTGTTGCAAGATGGTTTTATCAAGGTATTTCAGAACCTAGCCGGATTTAAAGGTCAAGGTTCGTTTGAAGGATGGATAAGGAGAATTATGGTGAACAATGCACTTGAAATGTTGAGAAAGCTGAGCAGCAAAGCCCAGCATGTTGATGTGGAAGATGTGCAGGAAGAACTGTATGAGAGCACCAACTTTAGCAGGTATGATATGAATTATCTGCTTAGTAAAATTCAGCAGTTAGCACCGGGATACAGGGCTGTTTTTAACCTGTATGTGATTGAGGGTTTCCAGCACAATGAAATAGCCGAAATGCTGGGGATAAGCGAGAATACTTCAAAATCTCAATTATCCAGAGCCCGTAAATTGTTACAGGAATCATTAGAAGACGTGAAAAAAGCATACAATGTCTAACGAGAATAACATACAAGACTTTGACAACTTCTTTAAGGAGTCGTTCGGCAACTTTCAGCCCGAACCTCCCGCCGGAGTTTTTGAAGCTATCCAAAGCCAGCTGGGTACTGCAACTGCGGGAGGCAGTGCAGGTACCGCAATAGCAGGTAAGGCAGCACAGTGGGGCATAACAAAAATTATTGTAGGTTCAGTGGCTGCTATAGCTGTGGCCACTACCATATATATAGCATCCACAAACTCATCAAATGAGTCGGCTGTTTCAACAAATAACACCAACACAGAAAGCACTGCGTCGGCAAGTTCAGCCAATGAAGGTGCAAACCCTGCTGATATTTCGGCATCAACTGATGAAACTTCATCAATTACAAACAGGGAGGGTGATTTAACTGTTGCTACCGATAAAAATGGCAGTAATAGCCAAAGTTCTAGTTCAACTTATCAAACTAATGGTGGTAACTCACAACCTCCGGTTTCAACAACAACACCGGTATCCGGTGATGATGATAACAAAGGCACAGTAACAACAGTTACAAGCAATACCGAAAAGTTGATGGTACCAATGTATGTGTCTTCAGCCAAAGCTTGCCCCAATGAGCAAGTTACCTTAACCATAGCCGACGATTTATCAAAAAATACCTACAAGGTTAATTTTGGAGATGGTGCCACTGCTACAACTGTTTTGGGCAAGTCAATCACCCACAAGTATGCAACAGCAGGAACGTATAAAATTACTGCGGTTGACATAAAAGGGCTAAAAATGGCTGAGCAAACACTGGTAATTCATGGTGTAAAAACTCGTTTTACCGTTGAAAACACAGATAAAGCTACTTTTAGATTTATAAATACTACTGAAGGAGCATATACATACAATTGGTTTTTTGGCGATAACGAACAAAGTACACAGCAATCTCCTTTGCATACCTACAAAAGCTTTGAACCAAAAGAATACAGGGTGAAGTTGGTGGCGATGGATCATATTGGTTGTGTAGATTCATTTATTACAACGGTGAAGCAAACATACACTTACGAAGATTTGAAACCGATTATACCCAATGTGTTCTCGCCGAACGGGGATGGTATAAATGACAAGTATGATATCGGTATTCGTAATGAAGAACTGTATCATTTAGTAATTACTGATCGCAACGGCAATATTGTGTTTGAAAGTTTGGATAAAGAAAATACTTGGGATGGTCGTAACCAGTTCACCGGTGCTGAATGTCCTGCATCCTCTTATAGAATGGTATTTGTATATAAAATACGAGGATTTGGAGAACAAAAAGTTAATGGAACAGTTACTATAAAACGTTAACCGTTAATGCAACCCCTAAGCACAGATAAACATCTATTATATATAGTATAAATGATAAAATTATATAGTTTTGTAAATACCACAGTTTTGTAATAAAGAAAACGGCCTATAATATGAATAAACTTAAATTTCTGTTACGGTGTACACTTGCACTACTGCTCTTCGGGGCTGTGTTTGCAAACAGGGCCAATGCCCAGTGTACCATTACTGCCAAAGCCGACGGGTGCGTGGGTGTTGGCGTTCAGTTTTCGGTTTCCGGAGCTGCAACAGTGGGTGCAATCGACTCAATCGTGTGGACGTTTAGCAACGGTTCTACACGTACATCGGTTCCCACAGGTGTTACTAATGTTTGGAGCGCTCCTACCGGAGGTGCTTCGGTTGTAACTGTTAACATTTACAAAGGTGGTAGCACCACACCGGCTTGTGTAGCTACACACAATGTTACTATCCATGCAAATCCTGTGGCTGATTTTAATAATATATCGCCATCGCCACAGTGTTTTAATGGTAATTGTTTCAATTTTCAGGATGTGAGCCAAAAGCCAAGCGGAAATCCAATTGTTTGGCGTGAATTTGTGTTTGGTGATGGTGGTAAACAAATAGACAGTCCTTCTATACCTGGCATAATAGGTTGTTACCGATATGTTCCTCCAACACCTGCCGGTGGTAAATTTACTCCACAAATGACAATCAGGGATAGTAAAGGATGTATCTCTTTTGTTGAGAAACAAGCTTTAATTGAGATTAAACCTGATATTGGGGCTGATTTTACTACTCCAAATCCAAAACAGTGTTTGTTTACACCTACTAACTTTACTAATACATCATTAGTAACCCAAGCGAATACTAAAAAGTTTATTTGGGATTTTGGTGATGGTACTATTGATAGCAGTCAAACCCAATGGAGCGGTTTCGTACATACTTATACCAAAAACGGATGTTTCAATGCACAGTTGATTGTTGAAGCATTAGACGGTTGTAAGGATACTGCAAAAAAACAAGCTGCGTGTAACGTAGCTCCTATTTTGGATGTAAGCGTTGCCAATGGTGATATACAATGTGCAACAGGACAACAATTTGTTTTTAGCCATCCTGCAATTCAAGGAGCCGCTTTCTTATGGAACTTTGATGACCCTCCAACTGGTCCATTGAACTTTGATAACAAAAACTGGACTACTACACACAATTTCTCAAGTACCGGTCCTTTCGATGTTAGGTTTACTTTATTTACTCAAGGTCCTGCTTGTCAGTTTGATACCGTTTATCGTGTTCACGTAAAAGGTCCTTTGGCAGGTATCGAAACCAAACCTGCACCGGTTATACCTCCTTCACAACGTTACCAATGTAAAATTACTGACACCGTTTATTTTCCTAATATTTCATCGTATTATTTGAATGACGATTCGGCATTTAATGATTTTTACTACACTGTTGGTGGCGGTATATTCCAGTTTATTACACTAACAACAGCCCACGTTGATTTTGATACACTTGTTTTAGGTACACCTCGTAATTTCACTACTCGTACAGGTCGCAAGGTATATGTGAATGGTGATACTGTTGCCGTAAACGGTGATACTTTGATTTTACAAGGTACCTACTTGGTAAAAGGTACAGATATGAGCGATAGGGATGCATTCTTCTCTAAGAATAGTCATACTACACGTATTTGGGATTTTGCTGATGCTGTAGCTCCTCAGTGTACAACAGATTCTAGGCCTATTTATCCTAAGAGCGCGGCAAATGGTAACTTGCATTGGCCTACTTCTCCGGCTCCGGCTTGGACATATGATGCCAATGGAAAATGGTACAACTGTAACTTTAACCGTGACTCGTTGCCTAAGCACTGGTACACTCCCGGACAAGAGCGTTGCTACCAAGTTCGCTTAATTTTAGAAGATACAAGTAAGCCGGATCCTAATATCAAAACACTTACTTCAACTCAAAACGATCCAAGCTGTCAATCAGAAGCAACAGTAAACCTTGCTTTACAAGGTCCTGATGCAAGTGGATTGCGTATGAAAAAAGATCCTTGCTATGGTAGCCCTAACGTATATGGTATAGAATTTTTCTTCGATAGGACTGGCCCAGCATGTGATCGTCAATTCTTCTGGATTCACCTTGACTCTACCGCTGATAGGGTAGATAATACTCCAAACGTTTTCGACAAATGGATTCCTCAAACAGGTACTGTTGTTGATCGTATGTTTACTCCATGGCCAATGGCTACAATGAACTTACCTCCAAACGTTGGTAGTATCTACTGGCAATACTCTGCACAAGGTGGTTATCCCTCAAAAATTGCAGATAAATCAGGTTGGGTAACAGTTGGTTTACGTATTCAAAACGGTATTGACCCAACCACAGGCCAGCCTTGTATTGATGAAAAATGGTACCATAAAGCATACCGTTATATTCAAGCTGAACCTGATTATAAGTTTTATAGCTTAAATAAACCTGATAGCTTATATACTTTCGAAAGATTGTGTTCACCAAACGACATATATGTTAAGCGTAACAAACTTGCTATTTCATTGCAAGGTGGTTTAACAGACTCAACTTACGCAAGTGATAGTGTTGGAGTAGATTCATGGTCGTGGAGCAATACTGCTGCACCAATTACAGGTGGGTACTTAGAATCGGGTGCATTAGTTGATAGTTTCCACAGGTATATGTGTGACTCATTGTCTAACTATTGTTATTCATACGTGATGCGTTATGAGTTCAAAGCTGATGGTAGCGTTGTGTTATTAGATTCTGTAGTAACCCGCGTATGGGATAGGACTACTAAACAAACCATCTCTGTTACCCCAATGGACTCTATTCCTGATGTAATCAAGAAAATTCGTATCAACTCTCCCGGTCGTTATGACGTAAGGCACGCATTGATTACTTGCCAATCTGAAGAACGATTGGTAGATGGTGCCATGAAGCGCGTGAAAACTTGTTGTGATAACCCATATTTCGAAGCAAGTCATATAGCTGTGTTAGGGTTCTTTAGTAACTTAAACCTTAATGACTCTATCGTATGTCGCAACAAGGAAATTCAATTCTTTGACTCGGCAAGGTATTACTTAGAAGATGATATCCCTGTTTATCCATTTATTTTGGATGAGTATGATTTTTGGGATAATCCATTAGTATACAAAGATGGTTCTAACCGTCCACGTCCACGTCCTTTCCCTGCTGATTATGAAAAATTGCGTTGGGATTTCGGAGACGGTACAGGTTGGAACTCTTCAGTACCTGATAATCCATTACGTGCTTTCCCTGAGCCAGGTATCTACACTGTTAAATTAGAGTTGAGTGATAGTATCGGTTGTAAACAAGTTGAAACTAGGAATGTAACAATTACAGGTGTTTCTGCTAACTTTTCTACCCCTAACAAGAAACTAACTAATTGCCGTCCTACTGTTGACTTCCTTGATACATCACTTATGCTAGACCCTTGCAGCTTAGTAAGGAATACTACATGTGACGAGATTGTTAAATGGGAGTGGAACTTTGGAGACAATAAACCAAATAACCAAAGTATCTCTATTTTGAGAAACCCCTCTAAAATCTATACTTCATTTGGTGATTTTGATGTTACACTTGTGGTTACTACCAAATTGGGTTGTAAAGATTCTATCAAGCGTACAATATCGTTAGAAGGTCCTCGCCCAAGGTTTGAGTTTGCGGCTGATTCAGTGGGATGTCGTCCATTTACCGTTGAATTGCGAAATACAAGTATCAACCCTAGTCCAAACGCAAATTGGATTTGGTACTTTGGTGATGGTAAATTCTTGAACGACAATACAGGTAAAGATGTTACCCATACCTACGACACCGCCGGTACTTTTGAAATTATTCTTTACCAAGAAGACCAAACTCCACTGGGCACCAATAAATGTAATGCCATATTCCCTGATACTAACCAAACCAACGGAAATTACCGCAAGTTTGAAGTCCGTGTTCTACCTTCACGTAAAACTGCCTTCACGGTATCAGATAGTATAGTGTGTGTTAACGATTCAGTTACCTTTACCAGTAGCTCAGATACTATTTACTCTGACTATGTTTGGGTAACCGGTATTCCTGGAGATACAATCAAGAAAACGAAAGTAAACGGTGGCGATGTTGCTGGCAAGCGTTACACTTCTCCCGGTACTTATTACGTACAGTTGAGACCAAAATACACACCTCCAGTTGGTGAGCCTGCCTGTCCTACTTCGGCTGTTCGCAGGGTCTTGGTACGTGACGTTGAAGCTAAATTTGCTTGTGATACAGCCAACATTCCTGTTATGAACTTTGTTAACCAGTCTCGTAATGCCGCTAAAATTTGGTGGGATTTCGGAACCGGTGATGGGTTTGAAGATGGTAATGCAAGACCTGATTATCCAAATGCTAACTATAATTACGGCGAGAACAAAGGTTTCTACACTGTATTACTTGCTGTAGAAAGCCCCGAAGGTTGTTTGGATACTGCATTCTGCCAATTTGTATATGATTACAAGGTGGCAATTAACCCTCCAAACATCTTCACCCCCGGTAACGCAGATGGAACCAGTCTTAACGAGATGTTTGATGTTAGGATTGAAAACGAAGAAGCTTACAAAATCGGTATCTATAACCGCTGGGGCGAAAAAGTGTTTGAAGCCGAGAATAAAGATGCAATGTGGGATGGTAAGCACATAGCTACCGGATCTGATTGCCCTCCGGGTGTATACTTTGTAGTAATTAATTACAGATTACGTGGTCAAAGCGATAAAGTTTACCGCGGTACACTTACCTTAAAACGCGATTAAGAACCGCTTAAGGTATAATAAAAAAGTCCCGTCGATTTATATCGACGGGACTTTTTTGTTTAATATCTTATTGTTAAGAAACTACGCTGGGTGAGTAAAAAAACTTCTTAACCAATCATTTACTGTGCAATCAATTACCAAATGCACTCGGTCAGTTGTACCCCCGTTTTTAAGACTGTGTAGTAAATTAAAATTCAGATACCAACACTCCCCTTCATTTAGATATATCCGTTTTTTATCAAGGTAAAACTCCATCTGTGGATTTGTTGTGATAGGTATATGTAAACGTAATTCAACGTCTTCAAGTGATAAGTTATAGTCAGTATGCTCCTTAATAACAGCTTTGGGTTTCAATCGCATTAATCTCACTGTGTTCTTTTGACATTTAAGGCTGTCTAATACTTCTCTAAAATAAGGGCACTTTGCCATGTACTCAGTATCAGCCATTTTTTCTGTAACCTCATACGGCGAGAAGATTTTATACTTATTTCCATCTTCGGCTCTCAAAGCAATTATGCCCCAATCACCTTCATAGTGGCTTTTATTGTAGTGTGATATCCAATCGTTCTCATTAAATTTTTTTAAATCAGTTTGAAGTTTTTCAACATCAAACAGGAATGGTAGTTTTAGCGTGGCAATCATAAGTTTTACAGTTTATGCCTCTGCCCACATGCGTATTAAGTTACTATGGGTTTGCAGCAGTTGGTTTGCTTCGGGTGAGTTAGGATTGTTTTTACTGATTGATTTGTGAACATTGTAAAGTTCAAACAGTGTTTGGCGCTGGCTGGCATCTCGTATATAGCTTTGTATCCAAGTTACTGCTACCTGCCGCATACCTTTGGTAACCTCTTTTACACAGTGTACTTGTGTGCATGGGTATACAATAGCATCCCCTTTAGCAAGTTTATAGGAGAATTCACCTGTAGGTGACAAGACCACTAATTCTCCACCTTCATACGTTTCAGGGTCGCTCAAAAAAATTGTCATTGCAATATCTCCCCTCATACCTGGATATGCTCCCATTAGTGGGCTGTCAACGTGCCAGCCATAACTCATTCCGGCTCTGTATCTGCTTATCAATGGAGGAAAAACGTGGCGAGGAAATATAGCCGCTTGAAATATTGGACTTTGGTTCATCGCCTCTACAATGTGCTGTTGTATGCGTGGCAATGTGTGTTGATTTCTGATGTCAATTTGAGTGTTATTTTTCACTTCTTTTGCAGCAGCTGTCGCCGTTAGTTTGCCATCAACAAAATCCGAGCGTGAAATCAGTTCTTCAATAATGTGTAGCCTATCCGAAGTGATTAGCTCAGGGATATGAAGATATAAAGCGGGGTAACTTGTTTGTTCTTGCATATACTATTCGTTTAAACAGTCCAATTAATCATTGTGGGAAATGGCAAAACTCCTTTTTCTTGTGCAAATCGTGGCTCAAATGAAAGACCTTTCCACTGTAATATCGGAACCCCAAGATACCGACCTTCGGAAAAATTTTCAATTAGTGAATCCGACGATCCTTTATAACCCTCAGGATGAAACAGTATCTCAGGTTCAAGGTCAAGGTGTTTTAAAGCAGCCCAGCTCCAAGCAATTGCTCCCATCTCTTCACCGCCTTGCATCAACTCATCATACACAACAGTATCTGTTAGTGTTTTTCGTATTGCCGGTGTAATGATTGCCAAATGACCTGCTTCGTGAAGTATATCTCCCGGAGATAACATTTTTTCCTCATCTACGTGTATACACCCCTCAACTATCCTTATGCCGGGCAAAAAAGTCTTTTGTTCAATTTTGCCGGCATACACTTCTATTCCTATGCTCCATAAAAAATCACTTATCTTTATGGTAATAGGGTGTTTAAACTGTGAGTTGGTTGTTGTGTTCATTTGTTTTACCAATAATAATGTTTTCAAAAACTAAGTAGTCGATGGGCGATTCAATAAAAAAATCCAAAGCCTGCTCGGGGGTTTCAATAATTGGCATGCCTCTGCGGTTAAGTGATGTATTTAATAAGATTGGAAGCCCGCTAAGTCTTTTAAACTCATTCAATAGATTATAAAAATTTATATTATTTAGTGGAGATACAGTTTGCACCCTTGCTGTCCCGTTTAGGTGAACTACATTGTCTAAAGGTTTCAACCATTCTGGTTTTACGGGGTTTACTAATATCATATAAGGAGAGTCCCAATCATGTTTAAAATAGTCTGTACAATGTTCGCGCATTACAGCAGGGGCAAAGGGCCTAAAATCCTCTCGCAGCTTAATAAACGTATTGATGAAATCCTTAACTCCATCTTTTCTGGGGTCAGCCAGGATACTCCTGTAGCCAAGTGCCCGGGGTCCAAATTCACAACCCTCATTAAACCAAGCAATAATTTTTCCTTCTGATAAAAGTTCGGCTGCTTTAGTTATCCAGTCGTTGGTTTTTTGTATGGTTAGGTTTTGTGGCAGCGAAGTATGGGGTACAATATATTTCTTACCAAAGTTTGAAACGCCTGAATGTTGTATCCGTTCTTTTTTAAGCACTTGCATCCATCCATAGTATGCACAACCTATTGCAATGCCATTATCACCGGCTGCGGGCTGAATGTATAGATTTTCTATACTTGTTTCAGCTAATATCCGTTGGTTGGCCACTGCATTAAGCGCAACACCGCCTGCATAGCACCAATTCTTGTTTGGCAAGCTATGTTGATGTGAATTAAAGAGGTATAATAATGCACGTTCTGTTTCATCCTGCACCCATCGGGCAATATTTGCATAGTGTTGGAAATTGGCCTTAAAGTTTTCATACGAATTGGATGGTTTTTTAAGCTCAGTCAACCATTCAAGCGTATTAAATATTCTGCCCTCTTTTAGTTCAAAAATTGGTTGTTTAAAGATGTTCTTCTCTCCATACGGTGATAAGCCCATTAGTTTTCCTGTGTCGTCCACATTTCCAAAGCAATACTGGCTGGCTGCTTGATAGACCCCGCCAATGGAATGTATTATTGTGGGCATGTGCAACTGTTCAGGGGCTTGCATGTGGTTAAATTCAGAAAAGTCCTTATATATAGGAGTGAGTATGTTGTTATGGTATCTATACACACTAAACTTCTCGCACCAAAAATGGTGAGGATTTTTGTTTATGGATGAAAGATTTGGTATAGTGGCACCTTCAATATCGTCACATTGGCTAAATGGACTGCCACTACCGTCGATTACCATTACATTACAATCATCAAATGGCGAAGTACCGATTGCACTATAGGCATGTGCCAAATGATGAGAAATTGTTACAATAGGGGCTTTAAAATCACTGGTGAAAACTCTTTGCCCACTATAATTAGTTGGGTCTATTGTTTCCTTTTCAAAGTTGGCATTCTGAACCACAAGGTCAATGTCGTCCAATGTTATTCCTTCAGCCTCTAAACAGTACTCAATAGCCACTTTGTCATTTCCGCCATGATGTTTAATCCGGGTGATTCGTTCTTTTTCGATTGCAACAACAATTTTTCCATCTTTTAGCAGGCAAGCACTTCCATCGTGTGATAAATGAGTTCCTAAAATATATGTATGTTTTTTGTACACAAAAAAGGTGTTTTAACGGGGGGTTAAATAACGTGTTTTACAACTATTAGTTGTTGTTTCTTGATTTAACAACTTTAGGTTGTATCGTATAATCTTCAGTTTAGTTATTGCAAAAAACACTAAAATTGCAGCATTTGCAATGTTTTCTAATTGTTATTTTAAATTAATGTTAAAATAATCTTGCAGTTGAAAGATATTTTTTTAAATTGCTCTACCAAAAAAATATATACTATTAATTATGGAAGGATACATTGGAGAAATCAGAATGTTTGCGGGCAATTTTGCTCCCAAATCATGGGCTTATTGTGATGGGCGCACAATAAACATTGCATCTAACTCAGCCCTTTACTCAATTTTAGGGGCTGTTTATGGTGGTAACGGAACAACCACCTTTTGTTTGCCGGACTTACGCGGAAGAACAGCCGTAGGATCCGGTAACGGTCCGGGATTGTCTCCATACGTTTTGGGACAAAAAGGAGGTGTTGAAACAACTACAATGTCTCTAGCCCAAATGCCAATACATACGCACATGATAGGAGGAGTTATTGCAACAAACCCTGTTAGTATTCCGGCTCTAAATGATTCTGCAACAAGCACAGAGCCAAATACAACTAATTTTCCCGCACTTAGTGAAGGAGCCACAATTTATGAAGGATCACCTACACCAGGTGCTTTTATGGGGAATTTTACAACCAGCTTAACAGTGACAAACGCCAATGTTACTTCAGTTGGTGGTGGTTTGCCATTTTCAATACAGCCACCTTTGGCAGTGACAAACTACATTATTTGTATGTTCGGTATTTACCCTTCAAGGGATTAATTTAACTATTATTCATACTATAAAAATATATAGAAATGGAAGGATACATGGCAGAAATCCGCTTATTTGCGGGTAATTTTTCACCCAAAAGCTGGGCATATTGCAATGGACAATTGCTTAGCATTTCTCAGAATACGGCATTATTTTCGTTGCTTGGTACAACATACGGCGGAGACGGTATGTCAACCTTCGCATTGCCGGATTTTAGAGGTCGTCATCCACTAAGCTCAGGACAAGGCCCTGGTTTGCCAAACTATCCTCTTGGGACACTATTGGGCACACAATCCAGAAGTTTATTATCATCAAACTTGCCTAATCATAGCCATACTGTTACCGGTACACCTACAGTTACGGTTAAACAACCTTGTTATACAGGAGAAGGTACAGCACCTGATCCCGAGAATAATTATCCGGCAACACCATCGGGTGGAGCTCAAATGTATGGTACAACATCTGATGATACAATGAAGACCTATGATTTAGCTCCGGTTTCAAATCTGGTAGCGGGTATTAGTGGTGGATCGTATCCAATTCCTTTAGGTTCACCATATTTAGGAATTAACTATATTATTTGCATGTACGGTATTTACCCAAGCCGTGATTAAGCAGCACTATTTCAATTATTAACTATTAAATAAAATATTTATGGAAGGATATATTGGCGAAGTAAGATTATTTGCCGGCAATTTTGCCCCAAGGGCATGGATGTTATGCCAAGGTCAATCATTATCAATTGCTGAATACACCCCGCTTTATGCAATTATAGGAACTATGTATGGCGGTGATGGGCAGCAGTCATTTTTATTACCCGATCTTCGTGGTCGCAGGGCAGTACACTCAGGGAACAGCACAGGTCCTGGTTTGCAACCTATATATATAGGTGAGGTTGGCGGATATGAGCAATTAACCTTAACATCTTCTCAAATGCCCGCTCATAGTCACCAAATCACAGCAACAATGACTGGTAGTGCAACATTAAACTTTGCTAATGATAGTGCTGTAGCAGGTGTTACACCGCAAAACAACTTTTTTGCGATTTCAAGTGAAAACTTTTATGCCCCAAATCCAGATACTGCTCTAGCTTCTGCTTCCGTTACTACTAACTTATCAAGTATGTCTTTATCGGTTTCAGGGGGGTCTCAGCCCATACCAATGGTTACTCCTTACTTGGCATTAAATTATATTATTTGTTTAGAGGGTATATTTCCTTCTCGCAACTAATGTATTGTTAATAACAATTTTCTTGGCCCAAACCACAATGGTTTGGGCTTTTTTTTATTTTCACGCAAAAAACTATATGAGTATTACAGTAGGTATATTAATTCCACGTTCGGATATTTTTCCAACGCTGCCTCTTCACATTGTTAAAGGGATAAAACTTGCATTTGAAAATGAAGGTATTGATGTGCAGTTCGTAGTTAGTGATATAGGCAAAGGCGTAGTTCAGGATTTGGTTATGGCAAAGGCAAATGAACTGATTATGCAGGATGTTGATATTACTATCGCTTACGCAGGAAAAAAGGTATTGGACGGATTGAAAACATTATTCAAAGGGGCTAAAAAACCTTTGATGTTAATGGGAATGGGGCCCAATATTATAAGAGAAGAGGAGTATGGAGAGGCTCCCTACATTGCCGGTAACTCATTTGATATGTGGCACACTAATTATTTATTGGGCGAGTATGCAGCAAAACATATTGGAAAGAATGGGATAGCATCGATAGGATTATTTGAAGGGGGGTATCAGTTTTTACCTGCATTTAATGAAGCTGCTGTTAATAATGGGGGAGCAATTGTAGCAACCCACATTACAAAAAAACTTGACGAGATTGATTTTACAGGCGACTTGAATAATACCATTGGAACCACGGCTGCTGATTATTTAGTTGAGTTTTACAGCGGTGTGGATAGTCAAAGATTTTTTGACTTGTGCATTGCAAGTGGAATTAGTAAAGGGTTGCCAATAATAACCCCGAGTATAGGAACAGAACCATTTGCAGGATACGATAAAAGGATAGTGCACGGACTAAGCTGGCAGCCTTTTATTAAAAATCCTGTAAACGAGAGAATGATGACTGATTTCAGAGAAAAATATGGTGAAGAATGCAACGCATACATAGCATTAGCTTATGAAACAGCCTTGTGGATAATACAAGGGGTTAAAGCCTGTGCGGGTAAATTTAATGCAACAACCTATTGCGATGCTATCACAGCGGCAAACTTTCAAAGTCCCAGAGGAGAATTCATTGTAAACAAAGAGCTAAACACTAATGCTCCTTTTCCAACAATAATTGTGGATGGCGAAGCGGTTACAAGCCATTCGTTATCAGCGGAGTTAGAAAAAAATCTCATTGAGTTATTTAGCGGTCGTGTGCAGGCTGGTTGGTTTAATCCTTATCCGTGTGCATAGGGTATGAAGATTGCGATATTATGCAACAGTGTGTTGCCACTTGCATCCATTCAAATGCTTGCTTCAAATGGATTAGTAGCATGTGTAGGAATGCCCGCAGAAGACAATCCTGAAACTCCTGAAATAGTTGCTTTCTTGGCCGCAATGCAGCTGTCGCTAACAAGGTTTAACAAAAACGGGTTAGAAGATTCATTACAACGGTGGTTGAATAAGAATAACGCCGATGTGGTATTTGTTATGACTTTCCCATGGAAAATACCCGGTAAAGTTCTTTCACAACCAAAACTGGGTTTTTTTAACTTTCATTATGCATTATTGCCAAAATACAGAGGGGCAAGCCCTGTGTTTTGGCAATTATATAATGGCGAAGCTTATGGGGGACTTACTATACATAAAATGGATCAAGGATTTGATACCGGCCCCATTGCACATATTCATAAAATTGCAATCCGTGAAGGAGAAACGTATGGTATCCATAATAAAAGATTGGCATGGGAAACGGTGCAGGGTGTAGGAACATTTACACAAACATTAATGCTGCTTGGAAATGCCGTGCCGCTTACCCCACAAGGCAGTGACGAGGCACAGTACTTTAATAGACCCACGGCAAAAGATTTAGCCATTGATTGGGCCACAATGAGCGCCAAACAGATACAATATTTGGTAAACGCCTGCAACCCATGGAATAAAGGTGCTTTTGCAAGATTTGGCAATATTGTATTTAAAATTATACAGGCTTCAGTAAAAGAACATCCGGGTGTTTATAACCAGCAATTAATTCCCGGTTCAGTAATTAATTGTTCTGAAAAAAAGACAATAGACATTATTTCCGTTGATAATAACATATTAAGTATTGAGGTTATTTCGGTTGATGAAGGTATTTTTACCGCAGATTTCTTAGTCAAATTAGGGCTTAAGAAAGATATGGTGCTTTTGAACCTTTAAAATAAACCAGAAATAAATAAATGCTTATGAACTTTATTAATTGTTTAGATGGGAAACGTGTGTTTAGTTTTAAACCATTTTTTCTGTTATTATTAGTTGCTTTTTTTCTCGCTTTTTCAGCGAAAAAGATAAGTGCGCAAACCACGCTTGCAAGGGGCGATGTTGCCTTTTTAGCAATGCAAGAAAATTCAAACTCAGCGGATACGTTTGTCATTGTGTTGTTAAAGAACATCGCTTCGGGTACTCAGATTAGCTTTACTGATGGAAACTGGGACGATGGTAATAATTACATTACCCTCAATAATACTGGGAGTGAATGGGTATTGACGTGGGAGGCTACTTCGGCTATGACCGCCGGAACGCAAATAAAATTTTGGGCTGATACAAAAGGTTCTGCGTCAAAGTACGGGGCATACTGTTCGGCAGGTAGTGTTGTTGCGGGTCGGGCCTTATCTCTTACTATTGCGGGTGATCAGATATTTGCTTTCCAAGGGGGTACAGTGGATACGACTACCAACTATAGAATAACAAGCATTTCACGGTTTTTGGCCGGCATACACTTGAATGTGTTGGGGGGAACCACTAATGATGCTAATTGGGATGACGGATCTACAGTAGGAACAAGTACCTCAGAGTTGCCGGACTCTTTGGTCACAGGTACGCATGCTATTCGCCTTGATTCAAGCAGTGTTGAACGTCAAAACGCAAAATACACAGGGACCTGTAATAGTACTACTCTTACAGTGATTAATAATAAATCCAATTGGTCGGTTTCAAATACCCCTGCTTCACCATCTGTTTGTTCGGTTCCAACCAGCTCAACTTGGAATGGTACTACATGGAGTAACGGTACTCCTTCCTCAACATTGGATGCCATTATTGCCAGCAGTACTACTCCCGGTGCATTTACCTGCGAAGATCTGACGATTAATAGTGGGGTCTCCCTTACGCTGGGCAGCGGTGTCACGGCAACAATACACGGAGATGTAACAAACAGCGGCAATGGTACCAGTGGTGTAGGTACACTTCAATTTGTTAAATCGGGTACACAATCACTTAACGGTTCAGCTTTTACCCATAGCGGGGTTATAGAAGTTGCCACCGGATCTACACTTACAACCAATAGTAAGCTTACCATTGCTAATGGCGGTAGCTTAATGCACGGTACAAGTACGCCAAATGGCGGGGGTTCTGTATCGGGTAGCATTACTTTTGAAAAAACTATAGGCAGCACCACCAAAGGCTGGCGTATGTTTTCACTGCCTGTAGATGCGTTGATTGATAATTTTGAATCAGGTTTGAACACTTTGTGCAGCAATCATACTCCTTCTGGTGAACGTAATGTGTATTATTACGATCCTGCTGCGGCTGGGGCGGCACCTGGTGGAGGTAATTATGCCGTGGGTTGGACACAAGCTAATAACACTACTGATGATGAACAGAAGGCGTATTCAATTTATTTGGACAATACAAGTCATGGGGCATGGAATTTTGGCTCTACGGTTAGCATTTCAGGGACGCCTAACGACGGAAACAGAACATTTAACCTTCAGTATCATTATGACCCTGCAAGTGCCGGCAACTCTTCGGTTCAGCGCGGCTGGAATATGATACCTAACCATTTTCCCAGTAATTTAGGGGTGTATAACCTTATTAACGACGGTAACTTTGGTACTACATATAAAGCGATACACGTTTGGGATCAAAGTACAAGCCAAATGATTGGTCTTAACCAAAGCTCAATGAATAGTTATAACAACTCAAGTACAAGTCGTTTCAGCACTATTAGGCAAATATCACCATTCACAGGTTTTTGGGTAAAGGCTACTTCTACATCACAATCAATACAACTTAAAAACAGTATGCGTACCAGCCGTACCGACTCTTTACCTGCAAATACATACTTTAAAAAGGAGTTGGATGTTTTCACGGTTGAGGTGAAGGATTCCGAAAATAAAACGGATCAATTTTCAGTGTGTTTTGATGAAGCAGCTACCGACGGTATGGATTACACCATGGATATTTACAAATTCAAGTCGTTTAGCGATGAGGTGCCTACATTATATACCGAGCTTGAAGGCGAGGGCATGATAAGCTTTAATGCTTTACCAATTAGAGAATCATACAGTATGCCTTTGTATATGGAGTCATTTAAGAACGGTAAAGAATATACTTTTAGCCCAATTACCGAAGAATATTTAGGGTATTTTGATGTAGAGCTGGTAGATAACAAAACAGGTGTTAAAACCCAGTTATTGACCAATGATTACAGTTTCAAATATGATGCAGCTTATAAAGGTGCCCGCTTTACATTAAACTTCACCAAAAAATCAACCACAAGTGTTGATGAATTGTTTAGCTCTGAAAAAATGTATGCTTATACCAATACAAACGGCATAAATGTGGTGTATAACAACAACAACCAATCAGCACAAGCAGTGGTTGAAATTTATAATATTATGGGGCAGAAGTTGTTTACTTCAAACAGTATCACTGGTGGTGAAACAGTTACCTATAAACCGGTAAATACTGCACAAGCCAACGTTTACATTGCCCATGTAATTTCAAACGGAAAAACAAAAACTATTAAAGTGGTTTATTAATAGTTCATAAGCAGCACCTTGTGTGTGAACCCCGTCGATGAGATGGGGTTTTTGCTTTATAGAGATGCAATAATCAGCAGAAATAATTTTACAGAGGGATTATTTGAAGGCTAAGTTTTTTGCATATTTTTACAAAAACAATTATCAATTACTATGGCTAACCTTATTACCGGAATAGATGTTTCTAAGTATCAGTTTGATATTGATTGGACAAAAATTCAACAACCGATAACTCCGTTTGATCCGCCTGCAATTGTATTTGCGTATATAAAGGCTACCGAAGGAGTGGGTTATATCGACCCGAATGCTCAAAGCAACGCTACAGGTGCCAAAGGGGCAGGACTTAAAATCGGGTATTACCATTTTGCTACACTGAACAATGCTGCTAACCCTGTGGCTGATGCACAAAGCGAAGCGCAGGCATTTTTGGTAGCAATGGCAAAATTACCCGCACACGATTTACCGCCTGTGCTGGATATTGAAAAGAATGTTTCTAACCTTACCAAGCAACAAGTATTGGACTGGATACATAGTTTTTATTCTGAGTTGGAAAAGAACGGGGTTAATAAATACATCATCTACAGTTATAAGTACTTTTTAGACCCGTATTTGCCCGCAAATCACGGTTTGGGAAACATACCGCTTTGGTTGGCTAATTACAGTAAAGTAACTGCCCCGCCGTTACCCATTGGCTGGAACAGTTATGCGATATGGCAATACCGCAGCGACGGTCAATTTACAGGCAAAAGCGGCAAACCGGTTCCTTGTGATGTGAACAAAGGCAACGACGGATTTTGGTTGTAAACATACCTAATACGTCATGTTGAACTTGTTTCAAAAGCTCATTATTTATTTGTTAACTTTTGTTATGCTCTGTTATTACTGTGGTTTCGTCGAATAGCTGACTTTTATATTTGTTACTTTTTGCCACATTTTGTTATGTTTGTTGTACCTATGTTGTACCGATTAGGGGTGTAACATGGGTTTAACAACAAACTATGGCGACCATAAAATTACTACTCAGAACGTCAAAAACATTAGCCGACGGAACCCATCCGATTGTAATCAGGGTAACAGTCAACCGCAAGTCTAAGTTTATCTTCACAGGAAAGACAGCAAAAGTATCCCAATGGGACGCAGCTT